>ERZ1026884.702-NODE-702-length-20521-cov-11.207857_pt1 | contig 20521 bp, 8 predicted proteins | sample MGYA00380172_ERZ1026884 | MGnify/ENA primary metagenome ERZ1026884 (study PRJEB33269, sample SAMEA4719808) | human gut metagenome | biome: human-associated habitat; feature: organic feature; material: feces | place: Cameroon | collected 2013-10 ... | reverse complement strand
ACTCGCTTCGCGTTTTTGTTTTGAACATTAATTACTGTTTATTTTCCGTATCGTTCTCCTATCATTCTCCTATCATTCTCCTATCATTCTCCTATCATTCTCCTATCATTCTCCTATCGTTCTCCTATCATTCTCCTATCGTTCTCCTATCATTCTCCTATCGTTCTCCTATCGTTCTCCTATCGTTCTCCTATTGGGGAAGCGGAAACGATACGGGATTGATACGGAAACAATACGGAATCGAACGGAGGATGAACGAATGAGGAACGGTGGAACAAGGGAGGTTTATCTTACTTTTATCGTAAATTCTTACGACAATGGCAAGACTCAAACAAACTATTTGGATGTCAAAATCCGATAAAACCATGCAGATTTTTTTCGAGTCTTGAACACTTTCCATCACGTAGAAATTCAACCCATAAACACGAGGCAAATTGCTGCATTCTTAGGGTGAAAGCGAAAGTGACAAATGACAAGTGACACTTTAAATATTTGATAATCAAGAATTTAAGAGTCATTTTGTCACTTGAAAAATTTCTTAATTCTGTGTTAACAGGTGTAAACGTTAATATAAACGGTAAGAAATAAATTTTCAGAAATCCACATTTTGCTTAAAAATACGAAGAATGCTTTGCGCGATTTTTTAGCCTAAGGGGTAGGGCGTTACTTTGCTAAAAATGATACTTTAAAAATCCGTACACTCTCGCGGTACAGAAAAATTATTTTTCCCTAATAAACACTGGGGGAGTGAGCTGATTTTAACATTTCAAAATGCCATAAATTTGCAAAAAATTTGGAATCCGCTTTTTCGTGTTGTAACTTTGCACTCGCAAGTATGCTAAAACACGCTCCATTTTGGCGAATGACAATTCCGAAGGAATTCCGATATCATTCCGAAGGAACACAGACCACATTTTGGAGCCATTTTCTAACCTAAAAAAACTACTATCATGGCAAAAATTACTCCCATTGACATCATCAAGGGCATCCCAAGTAAATTGGTGGCGGATACTCGAAAGAATACTTCGCCACGAACAAGTGCAGCTATCGCATCCACTTGCCTAAGAGATTGTAGAATCAAAATGTTTAATATTTACAACTAATTTTGAATGGTAAGGTTGGATGTACATGCTTTTCGTAAAAAAAATCTTCGAAACAGGTTATGACGCATACAAAATGTGATTTTTACAGCTTCTTTTTGTGGTATTGTTGTACGTGTGGACGTGTCTGTTTGAAGTCTCAAGATGGATATACAATGCGAATCTGAAAGAGGAAGGTTGTGAATAAATGTTTGATAATGAATAACTTTTAAATGGTGTATGGTTATTTTTATTGACATAATGATGATTCTCTTGTAAAATGGAGTTGCTTTTTAAACAACTAAAACGCTCTATTGTTTAACATATGTGACAAAACATACTCTTAATAATTCTTAATTCTCCGAAATATTATGTACAAACATTCGTGTGACGCATGGAAAAACTATTAAATTTGCAGTCAATTCATGGAGTGCATATTGGCACCTCGTATATCCTTTCGAGAAGCTAGTAAAACTACATGCCTAATTCCTAATCAATTTAAAAAGGGCTTGAAGCTATCAAGTACCTCGATTATTTCGCATAAAAAACAATAAATAAATAATTAATCCAATTAATGCGTATGAAAGACCGTTTTTGCAGAATTGGTAAGCATTTGCTTGGTGCAGCTTGCTTGCTTTCGACTTGCGGCGTCACGTATTCTTGTTCTGACGATTATGACTTGGACGAAACTCGTCCGGCATTCTTGGGACAGAGTATTTACGACGAATTGAAAGCCAGAGACAAGTTCTCTACTGTAATTAGGTTGATTGATGATCTGGATTATAAGGAAGTGTTGTCTAAAACAGGTAGTAAAACTCTGTTTGTTGCAGACGATGCCGCTTATAGCCAGTTCTTTGCCAACAACCCCTGGGGGGTTAAAAGTTATGATGATCTGTCGCTTGCACAGAAAAGACTTCTCTTGAAAAGCTCAATGCTCGACAATGCGTACGTGCTTGAGATGATGACCACTATTCAGGGTCCGGTGAAGAATCTTTGCTTGCGTCAGCTCTCTTCTGTGTCTGTAACCGACTCTATTCCTTATTTCAAGTGGGATGAATTGCCCAACAACTTGAATAATGTGGATGGAAATGCGCAAACTCCTGATCCTCGTTATTGGGACGAATTGCGTCAGCAGTCAAGAGGTGGTGTCTACATGGCGCTCGATAAGACTGTGCCTATGGTAACGCACTTCCTTCAGGCTCAGATGAAAGAAAAGTCTATCACAAATAAGGATATTTCGTTTATTCTTGGTTTGGATGGTACTTCTGAGGAATGGAATACTACTGAAAACCGTTCGTATATTTATGATGCGCGTGTAATAGAGCCTGATGTAACTTGTTTGAATGGTTACTTCCACGTACTCAATAAGGTGCTTGTTACTCCGGGTACAATGGCTGAGGTTATTCGTAAGAATCCTAAAAATAGTTTGTTTAGTGCAATGCTTGAACGTTTCAGCTTGCCTAACTTTGATGCTACGCTTAACTCTGACTTTAAAGGTGCAACAGGAAGCGTGGCAGATACTGCTGTATATCAGAAACTCTATGTAGCCCAGCGTGGTCAGAAGGGTGCTATTGCTGTCGACATTCACAATAAAGCGTTGGGTGCCAACGTATCGCGTCTTTCTTTTGATCCAGGATGGAATGCATACAATGTAGATAATACTACTAAGGAACAGGACATGGGTGTAATGTTCGTTCCTAACAATGATGCGATGGTGCAGTACTTCTGCCATGGTGCAGGTGCTTCACTTATTGAAAGCTATGGTGATAGAGAAAATACGAGTGCAAACCTCTTGCACAATCTTTATCAAATTCCGCAGAACATCATCGTAAAGATGTTGAACAACTTGATGAAGGAGTCGTTCAATGCTACTGTTCCTAGCAAGTACCGTTCTATTATGAACTCTGCTCAGGACCAGATGTTCTCAACTTATGCTACAGAAGAAGCTTACAAGGCAGCTATGGATACTGTCATGTTGGCAAGCAATGGTGTGGTTTACGTAATGAAGGACATGATTACACCTCCTGACTATGCTTCGGTATCAGGTCCGGTGCTTTTCAATGATTCTACGCGCGTAATGAACACAGCTATCCATGCTGACGATAACTTCGTAAAGACTAACTTCTCGGATGCTCCTTTGCGTAAGTTCTATAGCACTTACCTCCTTGCCATGCAGTCGCACTTCTCTTTGTTTGTGCCGGTTGATAAGGGCTTCACTCAGTATGGTTATGTCGATCCTATGAGTTTTGCTTCAGGTAATGCTTCTGCTTATCGTTATTGGGCTCTTATCCCTGATAATACGGCAAGTTCAAAGGCTTCAAAGAGTATCGCATTGAAGGCTCAGGCTTATCGTTACTCTCTCGATGCTCCCTTAAACGCAGCTGGCGATCGTAACTTGGGTAGTACTTATGTAAGTAACTCATCTGATAATGTAGATAATACGGCTACTTATGGTCCTGTTAAGAAACAGATGATTACCGATATGGTAGACCAACATATCGTGGTTCATGGCGAAGGCAATGGTGCTAAGACAATCGAAGGTAATAAGGATTATTATCTTTCACGTAGTGGTGCTCCTGTTTTTGTAAGCAAACACGGTAACGTTGACACTGGTATAGGTATGGTTGTTGAGGGTGGTTTCCAAAGAGAACTCTTCAATACCAATAATCCTACGCATTTTACAAGTAATGTGGTTAAGGGCTACAATCTTTCAACCAACGCTGAGGGTAAAGAAATTTATGGTAATGGTCATACTTACTTTATCAATCGCCCGATGCAGCCTACTGTATACAATGTATACCAGATGATGAACCGTACTTCACAGAAGGCAGACTCGAAGTATACGAAGTTCTTCGATCTCTGCCGCACTTTGATTTATGGTTCGAATGAGGATATGTTGAAGAAAGTATTCCTTATCAATACAGATCTTGCAGACCCGAAGACTGGTAATGCAAAAGATGTAGCTAAGTGGAATACAGAGAAAAACAAGTATGCCATTTTTGCTAACAATGGTTCAGGTGGTCGTCTGACAGCAAATGGTTCAAGCTTGGTTCGTTTCTTCAATAACTATCGCTACACAATTTTCCTTCCTTCAGACGATGCTGTAGCTGCAGCTATCGAAAAGGGCTTACCTACTATCGAGGATATCGAAAACTTTGTTAGTTTGCATTGCAGCGGTAGCAACTGGGATGGCGAAAAAGACGAAGCAACAGGTATGCCTGTAAATCAGTTGAAGGCTCAGGCAATGTACACTTGTCTCGTTAACTTCATCAAGTATCACTTCTGCGATCAGTCTTACTTTGTAGACAAATTTGTAGATAACGCATATACTACAAGTCAGTCGGCATGTACAGATAGCAAAACCAATACTTTCATCAATGTGTCTATCAAGCATGCGAATGGTGGTGTTATGGAAGTGCGCGATGCAGCTGGTCGTGTAAGTGAAGTGACAACAGATGCACAATACAATAACATCTTTGCACGTGATTATGAGCTAAATGCTTCTGCAAGTCAGAATCCTAAGTACATTAAGTCGTCTTCTTACGCTGTTTTGCATGGTTTGAAAGGTAAAGATTTCTTACTTTTTGACTCAAGTTGGAATGCAGAATCAAGTCGATTCGATACCTATTGGGCAACAAGCCAAAAGGCAAAAGTATTTGTAAAGCGCTTTGAACTCAAGAAATAAATACCGATATTATGAATAATAACATAAAGTTCCTATTGACGCTGGTCTTGTGCTTCTTTTGTGCTTTAGCTGCTAATGCCCAGAAGCGCATTTCGGGTCGCGTTTGGAGTAAGACCGACGGACCGATCGTTATGGCGTATGTTGTTGAGAAGGATAAGAATAACCGTAATATTACCGCTGCGCAAACTGACGCAAATGGTAACTTCTCTATGGTTATCAAGAATCCTGCCAACAGATTGCAAGTTTCTTATATTGGTTACCAAACAAAAATTTTGCCGATTGGTGCCAATGCTCGATTCAATGTAGAATTGGTCGACAAAAATACGTTCAAGGCTGCCGAGGTTACGACAACTCGTAAAACTCGTTCTAATGGTCTTGTAATCCCTGAGCGCGAAATTTCTACCGCTCAGCAAACACTCGATATGGACCAAATGGCTGGTCTTTCATTCGAAACTGCTGCCGACGCTCTCCAAGGTGAGATTGCCGGTCTTGATATCGTGTCTAACTCTGGTAACCTTGGTTCAGGTTCTACCATGCGTTTGCGTGGTGTGTCTTCTATCAAAGGTAATCAGAATCCCTTGATTGTTGTGGATGGTAACATCCTCGAAGATCAGAACACTGAAGATCTTGACCTTGACAATATGGATAACCAAGAGCAGTTTGCAACACTCTTGCAGGTTGCTCCCGAGGATATTGCAAGCATTAAGGTGTTGAAAGACGCTGCTGCTACTGCTATTTGGGGTGCGCGTGGTTCGAATGGTGTAATTGAAATTACAACCCGTCGTGGTTCGCGTGGTAAAACTAAGATAAACTTCAGCTATCGTTTCTCTGGTTCATGGCAGCCCACGGGCATGAAGATGCTCGATGGTGACGGCTACACCATGATGTTGAAGGAAGCTTATCATAATCCGCGTATGCTCTCTGAAGAACAGTCGGACATCGTAGAAATTATGTATAAGCAGAACTGGCATGGTCACTATCCTAACTATAATAAGAATACAGATTGGGTTAAGGAGGTTACACAGTTTGGTCAGATTCACAACTATGGTTTGTCTGTATCGGGCGGTGGTGAAAAGGCTATGTTCCGTGTATCAGGTACTTACGACCACGAAACAGGTACTATCATCAAGCAGGCTCTTGACCGTTTGACTACTCGTTTGGCTTTGGACTATTGGGTTTCAGACCGTATCAAGTTCTCTTCTAACTTCTCTTTGACTTATACTAAGAACATCAAGAACTATGGTGACAACATCTTGGGTCAAGCTTACAACGCAATGCCTAATATGTCTGTCTACCGTTATGTAGGTGCTACTGCTGAGAACCCCGAAGGTTATCGTTCAAATGAATTCTTCATCATGCCACCGCGTAAGTCTTCTGCAGGTGCTGTTGGTGAAACTGAAGATCGTACTTCATACTATTTGAACGACATGATTCAGAATGGTAACCCTGTTGCGATTGCTCACCAGGCTTGGCAGCATGTGTCTACCTATACAATCCAACCTCAGTTCCAGTTGGAATACAAGCTTTTGGGTAAGACTGACGAAGAAACTCAGCTCGATTATCGTGGCGAGGTTTACATGAATGCTTACACTTACTCTTCACAGAGCTACTATCCTGGTTCGCTCACTTCAAACACTTGGGCGGATGGTATCAACAACACCAGCAATGGCGAAAGCAAGTCTTTGGCTTTCACTACTCGTCATCAGTTGGTGCTCCATCCTCACTTTGCGAATACCGATCACCAATTGCAGGTAATGGGTCGTTTTGAGATAACTACGAATACAAGCACAAGTCAGAGCCACTCTACTTCAGGTGTAACAGGTGGTATCACTGATCCGACCGTAAATGGTTATCTTACTGGTTCTTCTTCAGGTACTGGTAAGGGTCACGTGGCTGCAGGTTTGGCTTCGTTGCACTATGCTTATGGTTCAAAGTACATCTTCGACTTAACTGTTCGTGCGGATGGTAGCACACGATTCGGTTCTGGTAAGAAATGGGGCTTCTTCCCCGGTATTTCAGGCCGTTGGAACATTTCAGACGAAAAATTCTTTAAGCCTTTGAGAAGTGTTGTCAACATGTTGGCATTCTCTTCGGGTTGGGGTATCAATGGTAACCCTCCTGGTAGCGAAGGTTTGATGTATAATAAGTACAACCGTAATGGTCATGCTTATAATGGTACACAGGTTATGCGTCCGCAGAACTTGAAGTTGACCGAGATTCGTTGGGAAAAGACTAAGTCTTGGAACTTGGGCTTTGACTTGAACTTCCTCGAAGACCTTCTTAAGTTCAACTTGAACGTGTATAACCGTAAGACCAGCGACTTGTTGAACTCAGGTGTGCGTATCCCTTCTACTACAGGTTATTCTACTTTGGCTTGGGCTAACGTAGGTGACATGGAGAATAAGGGTTGGGAACTCTATGCCTCAACTCGCGACGTATTTAAGATTGGTAAGTTCAGCATGAACTTCCGTGCTAATATTGCACAAAACTTGAATACTATCACCCGTATGGATGCTTCGGTTTTGGCTTCTTATAACACTGATATTAGCTACAACAACGCTGAAATTTTGGCGCGTGTGCAGGTAGGTAATGCCTTGGGTGGTATCTATGGTTTTAAGTTTAAAGGCGTGTATGCTTACGACTATGACCACAATGGTTACTTCCAAGATATCAATGGTGAAGAGAATCCTAAGAACCAGTGGTACGACCAGTATGGTAACCCCAATACTGCTGCAGGTAACTTGCAGAGCGAAAAGTGGACAAACGCAGGTAGCACTGCACGTCCTTGGTTGGCTCAGTCTACTCCTGTTGTGTTTGATGCAAATGGTAACGTGGTTTACGACAAAAATGGTAACCCGCTTCCTATGTACTTCAACTATGGTGGTAAGAACTATCAGTTTGATGGTGGTGACGCAATCTACGAAGATATCAACCACGATGGTAACATCGATGAACTCGACGTTGTTTACTTAGGTACTTCGAACCCCAAACTTAATGGTGGTTTCGGTATCAACTTTAAGTATGCGCGTTGGGAATTGAAGACTTCTTTCAACTTCCGTGTGGGTAATAAGATTATCAACATGGCTCGTTTGAATGCTGAAAGCATGACAAGCAATAAGAACCAATGTGCTTCGGTGAATCACCGTTGGCGCAAGAATGGTCAGGAAACTACGATGCCTCATGCAATGAACCAGAATGTAAAGGCTACTTACAACTCGCTTGTGAGTGACCGTTATGTAGAACCTGGTGACTTCCTCCGCTTCCAGTACTTCCAGTTGTCTTACAGCGTTTCTCCTGACAAGTTGAAGAAGGTAGGTCTCAGTTCACTTCGTGTTGCAGCTTCTGGTAACAACCTTATCTTCTGGTCTAAGTATTCGGGTGTAGACCCCGAACACTCAGCTGGTGGTTATAGTCCTGCAATCGATAGATCTCAGACTCCGCGTTCTCGTTCATTCACATTCAGCTTGAACTTTGGATTCTAATAAAAGTATTGAGCAGGAAAATGTATGTCAACTGCTTGTTGTTGACATGCAGCGCATACATTTTCCGCTCTTCACTTCTTTATTACTGCATCATTATGAAAAGTAAAAAATTATATACAAAACTCCTCTTGGCTGGTAGCTTGATGTTGTTGAGTGGCTCGTTGACTTCGTGCGATGACTTCTTGACGCTCCTTCCTACTGACCAACTTCCTGAGGAGAATTTCTGGCAAGACAAGTCTGACGTTGACGGTGTGCGTGCTGGTGCATACGATCAGTTGGCAGCGAGCGGTCAGACTGAAAAAATCTTGCAATGGGGCGAGCTTCGTGCGGATAATCTTTCGCTGAATAACGTCTCAAACACTTCTATCGACAACTTGCAGAATGCTGTGCTGCAGCCTAACGAAGGTATGTTCGATTGGAGCGGTTTTTATACGGGTATCAATCTCTGCAACCTTGTCATTGAGAAGGGGGCTGAAATGACTGTACCTGGCAAAGAAGTTGACCCCAGCTTTACTTTGTCAGAATATCGCGCTTATTGCGCAGAAATGACTGCCTTGCGTTCGCTCTACTATTTCTATTTGGTAAGAGCTTATCGTGATGTGCCTTATATTACGAAATCTATTCGTACAGATGCTGAAGCCAGAGCAAGTCATCCCGCTGCCGTTTCGGGTGTGGCTATTATTGGTGAATGTATCAAACAGGTCGAAGAAAATTTGAAATATGCAGCTGATAACTATGGCTCTGATTCGGATAACCGTGGACGTTTTACGAAGAAGGGTTTGAAGGCTTTGTTGGCTGATATGTATCTTTGGCGTGGTTGCATGCTCAAAGATTTTATGAAGAAAGAAAATGCTTCGAACCAAGTTAACCTTTCGGATGTGTTGAATGCAGATGGTACTTACACTACAGGTGACACTACCATTGTAGACAATGCTTATTGCAACGCAGAGGCTTTGGAATGCTTCAAGAAGGCTAAGAGCTATGCGGCTTCTGTTATCACAGACCTTAAGACGAAGTATGATGAAGAGGTGGCTAAGAATCCGAATGCTTATACTGCAGAAGAACGTACACAGTCTTTCCCCCTCTATTTGAACGATCGTCGTTCTACTACGATTACCGACATGCCTTATTCCAACAACTTTGGTTCACAAAATTCTTTGGAAGGTATTTTTGAGTTGCAATATGACGGTACCACTGTTACGAATTCAACTGTAAATGGTTATTTGTCAACTTATAGCAATAACTCATTTACGCCTGCTGCAATGGCGCTCTCAAATACTTTGATCGCGTCTGCACAGTCTGTTGACCCTTCGACAGGTTTTGGTAAGACCGACTTGCGTTTGCTCGAAACTTGTTATTACCAGGCCTCTACTACAAGCAAGCCTGTTTGTAAGTTTGTGTTGCGCAGCTTTGGTGTAAAGAATACATTGGATTTGACAGAAACCGATGCTTATAACGGCATTTCTGGTCGTACTTCATCTTCGAACGATGCACACTGGCCTGTATATCGTTTGTCGGATATGATGTTGATTGAAGCTGAAGCGATTGCGCGTATCGGTATGATGACTGATAAATTTACGCTTGAAGAAGCACGTGAGGGCTACAAGTTGGTGGCTGAGCTCTTTAAACGTAATAATCCTGCTTTGGTTGCTACAACTGCCGAGGCTAATGCGCAAAATAAGGAAGCTACCTATGTTTGTCAACGCATCGATAGCGAAGCTTACGTTACTGCAGATAATAAAGGTAAGGTTAACCGCACTGCCAGCGACTTGCTTCAAACTGTTTACAAAGAACGTCAGCGTGAGTTTGTTGCTGAAGGCAAGCGTTGGTTCGACCTCGTTCGTCAGGCTGAGTATTCTTACGTGGATAGTAAAAAGAGTACAGGTCCTGCATTGGGCTTTGGTAGCTTTAAGTCGCAGGTTACGGGTCGTTTGGCCAAACTCTACAGTCTCTACAACCCCATTTACAGCGAAGAAATGAAGGTGAATGGTAAGGGACAGGCTGATGGAGGTCAGCTTGTGCAGAATCCGATTTGGGATCGTTACACCAAAAAATAAGGTAGGTTTATGAAAACATTCTTTTCTAAAATAGGATTAGGAACGATGAGTGTGAGCATGTTGCTCATGACTGGTGCGCTCTTTACAGTTTCGGCTTGTAAAGAGAACATCAGCGAGGACAACTATGCGATTGCACAGAAGAAGACAGTTGAGGATTACCTTGGCGCAATAGATTCTCTTTCAAGCATCAAGCAGATTTTTGGTGAGGTTAAATTAGGCCTTTCTGACAATGCTTCTGTGATTGGTAGTGCCTTGGCTGCACGTGGTAATTACACGGTGTTTGCGCCTAACAACAGGGCTATTGCAGATTATGTGCTGAAGGTAACAAATGGTGTAACTACTAATATTGATTCTTTATCATACGATCAGAAAAAGGCTATTGCCTTGAACTGTGTGATTGATAATGGTAGCAACAATGCATACGAGTTGGCGGACTTCCCGAGCAATGGTATGTTTGCGATTACCAACTTGAGAGATCGTCGTATTTCGTGTAAGCAAAACACGGATGGCGACTATATCTTGAACGATGATTCTAAGGTTGTTGAACCGAACTTGGAGGCATCAAATGGTATGTTGCACATTATCGACCATGTGATTGTTCCTTCGGATAACACCATCGCAGAATTGCTTAGCCAAGCTGAGAATATGCGTATCATGAGCCGTTTGGTTCAAGAAACGGGTTATGCCGCAAAACTTTCTCTGAAGACTACGGAAGAGGAGGCTTATGAAAAGGAACACATTGCGTATGCAGGTGAAACACGTCGCCTTACGGATATAGTGCCCGTTAAGTTTGCTTACCAAAGCAAGCGTAACGTGGGTTACACAGGTTTCATTGAAACGGATGCTGTACTGAATCAAGATTGGGGAATTTCTGCCCCAGAATTGGATGCTGATGGTAACATTACGAAGGAAAGTTGGACAAAAATCTTGTCTGAACTCCAAGCGAAATGTGAGGCTATCTATGGTACAGAGGCTCAAGGCGATTTAAAGAATGCTAAGAATGCGCTCAACCAATTCCTGGCTTACCACTTTATGGATGGTAAGATTGTGATGGAAGACCGCTCGGCTGTTCACCATTGGAATGAGTATAACTACACTTGTGGCGATAGCTATACTGTGAAGTCCTCGGACAAATATACTGTTAACGTATGGGATTATTACACTACCATGTCGGGTGCCTTGTTGAAGGTGACACAGCTTGCCGAAGGTGAAAAGGATTTCTACTTGAATCGTATTTCTGAGTATAACACGGAATGGGTGGGTACAAACCAAGGTGACTATAAGGAGTTGGGCGTTGTGGCACAACACGATAACAAACCTGGTTTGAATATCCTCGTTAGTAAGAAGAACAATGGTGTGGATGCTTTGGGCAATGACACTACTTATAATAACGATGGTGCCAATGGTTACTACTTCCCCATCAACCATGTGCTTGTGAATAGTAATGACACGAAGATTGCGTTGAGTTCGGAGCGTATTCGTATTGACTTTACCACGATGTTCCCTGAAATCCTTTCAAACGATATTCGTGGTAATAAGGCTGCTTATTTCCCGCAGGGGTATTTCAAGAACCTTATGAACGAAAGCGTAGATACGAAGTTCTATTACATGCAGGAAGGTTTTGATGGTGGTACTAACTTTGGTTGGAAGGACTATCAAGGCGATGAGTTCGCTGTGAGCGGACAGTATGACTTTGTGGTTAAACTGCCGCGTGTGCCTAAAGATGGTACTTACGAACTCCGCTTGGGATGTTCTAACAATGGTGAGCGTGGTATGGTGCAGATTTATTTGGGTACTTCGCCCGATAACTTGCTTCCTATCGGTCTTCCGATTGACCAACGTGAGGTGCCTGATGTGATTCCTGGTAATCCTTGGGTGGCTGATAAGGACGTTAACTACGACAGAACGATTTGTCTTGAAAACGACCGTAACCTCCGTAATCAAGGTTATATGAAGGGACCGCAGTATTTCCACAAGGATGGTAAAAATAAGAATGGTGAACCTGTACGTAACATCAAGGGTGCAGGTACCGTGGATGCGGCTGCATTGAGACGTATTCTTACTGCACAGACTTTCTATGCTAATCAGGACTACTACTTACGCTTTAAGTTGGCTATTCCTGACTACGCTACTTCACGTTTGTTCCTTGACTACATTGAATTTGTACCTTCCAGCGTATACAATGGCACTGAGCCTGAAGATATCTGGTAATAGTAACAAAATAAGATAAATACCTATCATGAAACTTAAATCAGTTCAAAAGGTCATGGGTGGAATCTTGGGTGCTGCAGTACTCTTAGGCATCCCTTCTTGCTCAGACGACCATTTCGATATTAAGACTCAAGGTGCTGGTAACACGATTTGGCAGAATATTGAGGCTAATCCTGAGCTTGAGGATGTAGCTAAGATCCTTAAGGAAGTGAAAGTTTACACGAAGCTTGAGGATAAGAAGCGCTCAATGACTTATGCTGAATTGTTGAACCAACCTCAGTCTTTCACCTTCTTTGCACCTGTCAATGGTTCTTTCGATGCAAACTACTACCTTTCGAAGATTGAAGAGATTAAGACTAAGAGAGCAAATGGTGAGACAGCTGCTGCCGATACATTGGAATACAACCTCGGTGTGCAGTTTGCGCAGAACCACTTGGCTCGTTTCAACTTTGAGTCTGTAAAAGGTGAGCAAAGCCTCCGTCTTTACAACGGTAAGTTGGCAACTTTTAATGCTACTGAAGGTTTGTTCAATGGGGTTAAGTTGAATGCAGACTTGACAAACATTGCCTCTTCAAATGGTATGCTTCACTGTTTGGATGGCGTTTCACCTTTTGCTTATAATGTGTATGAGTACATGGGTGCTGCTAAGTACGAGCATGGCGATTCGCTCAAGCATAGCGATGTATATAACATCCTCAATGATCCTTCTATCAATAAGAAGATTTTCAACGAAGGGCTAAGCACGCCTGGTGGTATGAACTCTGAGGGTAACATGGTTTACATCGACTCGGTTTATACTTACAACAACGAGTTGATTGACAATTGTGGTGCGCAGATTAAGAACGAGGATAGTATGTATGTAGCTGTTATCCCTACCAATGCGGCTTGGAGACAGGCAGTGGCTAAGGTTAAGAAGCTCTTCAACTATGCAAACTTGTACAGATACAACTACAAGGGTGGTAATACGCCTTCTCAAGCATTCCAAACACGTTACGATTTGCCTAAGGCTGACTCTTTGCAGAAGTATAATGTGGAGAAAGAGTTGATTACAAGCATGTATTTCTCTCCCTCTATTTGGGCGCAGAAATATAATCGTGATCAAGTGGATGCGATTGCACAACATGCGATGTATGCAGATTCACTTACGACTACCAATCACAGCATTTTCTATAACCCGAATAAGGGTCAGTTGAATCCGCTCTTTGGTAATGGTCAATATGTGAAGGCTTCGAATGGTGTAATCTTCCCTGTTGACGCTTATACAATCGATCCTTCTTACACCATCATGCAGCGTAGCACACTCAATATGAGCTCAAGCTACAATGTGGGTGATGCAATCATCGGTGGTTCTTCTGGTAAGGGTGAATATACTTACCTCACAGAAGGTGAAGAGGGTAATCACGAAGAAAGTGTTGACATCTCGATGCTCGAAGATAAGGGCTATCGTTACTTCGGTACGGAGAGTGTGAACAGCTCACTCGAAGTATTCTTCCCGCTTCGTGACGTATTTAGCGGTAAGTATCGCATTCGTATTCAACTTCTTCCTAACCGTGTTGATAAGTATCACCAGTGGTTCAAGGAGAAGAAGGACTCTTTGGGTAACACCGTACAAGTAGAGGTTGCTCAGAACACGAAGTTCTGTGCATCTGTGTATGACGATGAGGGTAACCAAATCGGTAAGACTACAGGTCCTATCACGGTTAACGAAAACAAAATGGAGATTGTAACACTTTTCGAAAGTATTGAAATTCCTAAGTGCTACTACCGCCTTCCTACTGGCGTTTCAGACTGTTTCCCCGTGCTTAAGATTGAGATTCCTCTCAACCGTACTTATCAGCCCGACCGTAGAAAGCGTGCTCCGCAGTTGAGTGTGGTTAAAATCTTCATTGACCCAGTACACGAAACTGAAAGCGGAAACTAATAAGCATCAAGTTTCAGGCAGAAAGTTTGCTTCGGTAAGCACTGCCTGAGCCTTATTCCAACTTTAATATTGCATAATATAATGAACAACAATAAGAAAATACACTTGATGCAGGGTACGCTGAAAGCTGGCGTATGCATTTTCATGCTCTCTGGTGCATGTGTGCTTTCTGCTCAAAAACCGGGAAAAGCTCCTATCGCAAGGACTACCCAGCAAACGGCACCTCAGTATAAAATGAAGGAAGTGTCGGGCTATGTGTTTGATGGTGCAACGAAAAAGCCTCTTGCAGGTGTGAAAGTTCAGTCATTGAACAATCGCTACTACACTGCGCTTACTGATGATGATGGTAAGTACACGCTCCGTGTGCCTGAATTCGTTGAAGCTCTTTACATTGATGTACAGGAGTATAACCCCGCACAAGTTGCAATTAAGGGTGTGAAAGTGCCTACTGTTTATCTTACAAGCGGCATGAACACCAACTTCTATACGGATGGTACTTCGATGAACAACAATAAGACGATGGTTGTTGATGAACCGAACTCTCTTACCATTGAAAACGAAATGGAAAAGGGACTTGCTGGTTCACTCCGTATCATCAATCGTGGTGGTATGCCCGCACAGGGTGCTGCCATGTTCATCAATGGTCTTAACTCACTCAATAGTAACGCACAACCTTTGGTTATTGTTGACGGCGTAATGATTGATATGCAATACGACCGTACGACTATTCACCAAGGTTTTGTTAACAACCTCTTAAACATTATCGATCCAGATGATATCGAAACTGTTGAGGTGATTAAGAACGGTACTGCACGTTATGGTGCTAAGGGTGCGAATGGTGTTTTGCTTATCAATACTCGTCGTGGTAAGAGCATGGCGACTCGTATCAATTTCCGCGCTTATGCTGGATATGAAACGAGTCCCGAACAAACCAAGATGATGAATGCTGGTCAGTATCGTAACTATGTTACTGAACTTATCGGTACACAGCCTAACATCGATCAAATAGCAAGTTCTAAGACAATTCCTTTCCTTAATGAGGATAAGTCGTACTTCTTCTATGATCTTTATCACAACGAAACTGATTGGCAGAAGGACCTTTATCACGATACATTTACACAAAACTATAAGGTGAGTGTAGACGGTGGTGATGATGTGGCTATGTATCACCTCTCTTTGGGTTATGCGCAGAGCGATGCTACTGCAAGAAAGAACGACTTTAACCGTTTGAACATCCGTTTTAATACTGATGTGAATATGTTCAAGAACTTTGTAACTGGTATGGACTTCTCGTATGCCCGTAACGCTTACAATCTTCGCGACAATGGTTGGGCTGAAAACTACAATACGCGCAATATAAGCTCGCCTAATGTCTTGGGGCTTATTCAGACTCCTTTCATTAGTCCGTATGCTTACTTTGTTCACTCTGATGGTTCAGGCTTGAGCCTTGTACACTCTAACAACGTGTACTCAGGTAAGGTTTACACCGACGATAACAACCCGTTCGTATTTGGTGAACAGTTTGGCTTTACTGGTCTTATCAACCCCTATTGGGTATTGCAGAATGGTGAAGGCGATAACAAGAACTTCCAGGAACAGACCCAGTTCAATATCAACATTTCGCCTAACTACAAGGTTAACAAGTACCTCACGATTAAGGATCGCTTTAGCTATATTCTTAACCGTAACAACGAAAAGTACTACTTGCCTAAGTATGGTACTCCCGCTAAGACGGTTGAAGGATTGGGTGATGTTACAAGTATAGTAAGTACACAGTTTGCTAAGGAAACAACTCTTTTCAACGACTTCTCAGTTGATTGGCGTCGCGCATTCGGTGCACACGATGTGGCTCTTACAGGTGGCTTCCGCTTAAACTCTTACTCATATAGCTATAGTAGCGTAACTGGTTATAACAATGACCAGGATAAGATGCCTAACATGTCTTACGCCTTGCAGTATAAGAACTACGGCGGTGCAAACGATAATTGGAACAACTTGGCATACTACCTTGTTGCAGGTTATAACTACAAGAACAAGTACTTCCTCAATGGTACCATGTCTATGGAAGCTTCTTCACGTTTCGGTAAGAATGCTGACTCTGGTTTGAAACTTTGCGGTGTAACTTGGGGTCTCTTCCCCTCTTTGCAGGCTGCATGGTTGATCTCTTCTGAAAAGTGGTTCAATGTGAAGGGTATCGATTACTTGAAGTTGACAGGTGGTTACGAAATGAGTGGTAACGATAACATCGACTACTACGCTACACGTACTTACTTCTCTAACTTCCAGTTCTTGGATAAGGCTACTGGTCTTGTACTTGCGAATATCAAGAACCCCAAATTGCAGTGGGAAACTACTAAGCGTTTCAATATCGGTCTTCAGGCAAGCTTGCTTAACAACCGTGTGAACTTAGCTCTTGAATACTTCAATAGTAAGACTGACAACTTGCTCACTCGTAAGTCGGTAAGTGACGTTACTGGTTTGTCTACCATGTGGTCGAACGATGGTGCACTTAGCAACAAGGGTGTTGACTTCAACATTAATGCCATGTTAGTTCAGCACAAGGATTGGCGTTGGCAAGCAGGTTTCTCAATCGGTCACTACAAGAACGAAATCACTTCGTTGCCTACATCAAACCTCAACATTATCCGCACCTATGCACTTAACGAGGATGGTTCGCGTGGTGCTGAAACTCAGATACATGGTTATACCTCTTCAATCTATGGTAGCAACAATGTGTTGACTGCTGTAGGTAAGGCAGCTGGTTTGTTCTATGGTTACAAGACTGCTGGTGTATTTGCTACAGATGCTGAAGCTGCTTCTGCTGGTAAGTATGGTTACCTCCGCTATCCGACAGGTCTTTCTGAACAGCCTTCACGCGACTTCCGCGCTGGTGATGTTCACTTCGTAGACCAAAATGGTGATGGTTGGATTAACGAGGCTGATATGGTTGTTATTGGCGACCCCAACCCCGATATCTATGGTAACATCTATACATCGCTCAGCTGGAAGAGCTTGAAGTTGGATGTAAACTTCAAGTACTCTTTGGGTAACGATGTATACAACTATCAGCGTTCACAACTCGAATCGCTCAATACTAACTGGAACCAAACAACTGCTGCTGTGAATCGTTGGCGCTATGAAGGTCAGAAGACTGACATGCCGCGTGCAATGTATACTACCAGCGACCAGTGGGTAAACAACGAGCGTTTCTCTGATCGTTGGATTGAAGACGGCTCATACCTCAAGCTTAAGAACATCCGTTTGACTTACAAGATTCCTGTAAACCTTAGCTGGTTGCTCGGTCTCTCTGTATGGGGCGAATGCAATAATGTCTTCACTATTTCTAAGTACACAGGCAATGATCCTGAGTTCTCTGCTGGAAATGGTGTACTTTATCAGGGTATTGATGCTGGCTATCTGCCTCAGAGTCGCAACTTCACTTTAGGTGTAACCATCAACCTCTAATCGTATATAAAGAGTCGAGAGTGGGGAGTTCGGAAGTGTGAATCCATTCTGACTTCTCAACTCTCAACTTTCAACTCTCATAAAAATACAACAATGAAACACAAATCGATTTTCAGTCTTCTCTTCTTCCTCATGGGTGTGGGCATCGCCACTACTTCGTGTGAAGATATGTTGACCCCCGATCTGACTCGTTATACTGAGAACTTCAGCGGTCGTGATACTGTGTATTTCTACAATGGTATCTTGCGCAATGTGCAAGATATGGTTGAACAAAACGAATTGCTCGGTGACCTCCGAAGCGACTTGGTAGCTACTACTAAGTATACAAGCGACTCGATCTCAAACATCGTTAAATACGAGAATAAGCGTATCGATGGTGAGGACCAACTGCTTAATCGTGCTGCATACTACAAGGTTATTAACCAATGTAACTTCTACTTGGCTAAGGTTGACACTACAGCACAGAAGAACAACATTAAGTATATGAAGCGTGAGTATGCACAGGTGCTCAACATCCGTGCATGGGCTTACCTTCAGTTGGTACAAACTTATGGTACTGTTCCCTTTATTACGAAGCCTGTTGACAATGCTGATACGGGTTGGGAAAAGAATCCTGAAAAGTGGGCTACTGCTGATAACTTGCTCGACCTTTTGAAGGCTGACCTTAAAACTGCCAATGGCATTGAATATGCGAATGGCTATGGTTATCCTGACTATGGTGAATACCAAACAGGTAATAGCAATTTCAAGGTTAACACAAAGTATCTCCGTTTCTATTCAGACCTTATCTTAGGTGATCTTTATTTGCTCCACAGTGCCAATCGTCAAGATTATATCGAAGCTGCTAAGAGCTACTATAAGTTCCTCCGTCGTTACAATAACACTACTTATAATGTAACTGGTAACTTTGCAACTTACTCGCGTTCTCAGTTGCCTAATGGTACATATCAATATTATCCGAGAGTTGATTCATGGATTGGTAGTGGTTTGAATGCAAGTTCTTTGGGTAACGAGAACATTACGATTATTCCTTCGGCTGCGAACAATACTTTCGGACGTGTACTTTCACGCAACGTGCAGATTTTTGGTTTCGACCCCTCTTCACGTAACAGCACTTCGTCTGACGTAAATGGTGGTAGCGTATCAACTTCGGGTCAGGTTACTATCTCTGTGAACTATCGTTCACGTCAGGTAGGTCCTTCGAATGCTTACGTAAACCTCTGCAAGGCTCAGTCTTATTCTAACACTGAGTATGCAAGTGGTATTGCCAGCAACATTACTTATTTCACAGGTGTAGGTGACGCGCGTATGTATGGTACTGCTCCTATCGTAGAAACTAAGGAAGGTGGTCGTGATGAAAACGAAAACCGTTACATCATGAAGAGTGCTGTTCCTTCATCAGTTGATGGTAGTGGTTTGGCTCATGGCGCTTCGTTCAAGCATTTCCGTTCAATCTACCGCGTACGTCAAGTTTGGTTGCGTTATGCCGAGGCTATTAACCGCGCAGGTTTCCCTCGTTTGGCTTTTGCTGTACTTCGTGATGGTATTGACCACCAGACTTTGCCTACTTTGACTGATTCTATCAAGTATATCAATGCAGATTCAACTAAATATCATACGGTTACTTATCTTGATAGCACTTCTGTAGAAAACACTTCACGTGGTGTGTTCTATTTGGGTAACGATGAAATGCGTCGTGCACAAGCTGAGCCTGAACATTCTCTCTTCTTGCCCGATTTCGAGAACAAGGATAACAACGAATGGTTGTCTAACCGTGGTATTCACGAACAAGGTTGTGGTGCAAGCTCTGTACTCGACACGATCTTTAGCTACAAGAATGTTGTTGCTAAGCGTATTGAGGAAGAAGCTAAGCGTACGAACTCACTCACTGCAAGTGTTAAGCGTCATATTCGCAACTTGCGTCGCTATGATGTTACTGTTGGTGATGATACTAACACAGGTACTGGTGATGTGGAGGAAGATGGCGAACAGAAAGAACCTGCACCAGCAGAGGTTAATCCGCTTGAAGTTCAGGCTGTAGAAACACTCATCGCTGATGAATGTGCACTCGAAACAGCTTACGAAGGCTCTCGTATGTTCGATCTCATTCGTTTTGCTCGTCACATGAACAATGATGCAAGTGGTGTTCCGGGCTTTACGCCTACTTATGGTACTACTTGGCTTGCATGGAAGATTGCTCGTCGTAACGAGAATCTTAAGCCCTATGAAGATCCTACATTGTATGATGGTAGTCTTTACACTCTCTTGCTTGACCCCAACAATTGGTACATTGTAAGTCCTAAGTACTAATAAGGATACTTACTAAATATATTTATAACAAAAGCGTAACACCATAAAAATGTTACGCTTTTGTTTTTTTAGGTGGAATGTTCAAAATCCAGAATTTTTTCTGCACGATATTTGATAGATTTATCAAGAATTTTCACGCGTCAGCCTCACCCCGTTAGGTAGGGGGTTCAAAATCTGTAATGTTTATCTGCATGGTTTTGAGGATATTCTGATGTTGTAAATATTTGATATTCAACAATAATAAACGCATGAAATTCCTCAATTCGTGTATTATTTTAATGGATCACCCCGTTAGGGGTGAGATAAGGTAG
>ERZ1026884.701-NODE-701-length-20546-cov-3.707969_pt1 | contig 20546 bp, 14 predicted proteins | sample MGYA00380172_ERZ1026884 | MGnify/ENA primary metagenome ERZ1026884 (study PRJEB33269, sample SAMEA4719808) | human gut metagenome | biome: human-associated habitat; feature: organic feature; material: feces | place: Cameroon | collected 2013-10 ... | reverse complement strand
CTGCACAGGAATGGACGGTCTTACAGTTCCGACCATTCGTATCCCTCCTTCTCTAGAGTCTTGCGCAGTTCCTTCAAAATGCCGATTCGGCGCTTGCTGACCGTCTGATGAACGACGTGGAGGTATTCCGCGATTTCCCGATCCGTCATTTCCAGAAAGAAGGACAGCAGGATAATATCCCGTTTTCCCTCTGGAAGTTGTGCCAGGATTTCCGCCAGAACATCCCCCGTCACAACGACAGGGACACCCAGCACTTCAAAGATGTGGTCATCCTGGAAGTACCGATCCTCCACAGCAATTTGGGACAGTTCCTCCGGCCCCATGTGGTCCAGAGGTTCCTCCCATTCTCGCTGCCGGCTGTACCCGTTGTGAATACGGTTGGCCTCGTTCTTCAAAACCCTGGTGCAGAACCCACCGAACTGATTTTGAATGCGCTTTTCTTCGGAGTCTTTCATTTTTCTCACCTCCCTTCGCAGCCGCGAAGCGGGTGGTGATTTTCTCCCTTTCAATTGGGTAATCCGAAAAAGCCGATTTTGGCAACCAAATTCTGAAAAATCGCAAAAGCATGAGCCTACATACCAACTAAATTGGAATGTAGGCTCGGACTTTGAAATATTATGTTCTTATTTGGCGAACGAATAACCGAATTGGCCCCAATGCCAATAATTAGTCAATATGCGCTTAACGCCCTTTATTAACGACATGCATTCTTCTCAGGCGTACTTAAAAAGAATTCACAAAGATTAACGCAACGATGCACAAAGCAATTCCAATTCTATTCTTTCGTGTCGGAGTTTGGTGAAAAGCCAATGCAGAAACCATAACTGATACAATCAAGCTACCTCCAGCTTGCAATGAGAACTGAATAACTGCTGGTATCAGTGAAGCAGTCAATGTTGAGAGTAACATTATTGCAAGCAGAGCAATGGATTGCACAATACCATAGGCGGAAAGTCGCCATAAGTTACCTGTTGACGGCGTTTTGGGCATGTGTAAGCGAAGAATGAAATAAGTGACACTCGTCATAATCGCTGCAATTGCAAATGCAAGCAATGAAAACATTGACGGATCACTTTCAGGCATGAATGCCGCAAAGCACTTCTGGCTCAGCATTGTTGTTCCTTCAACGATGGAAATCGTAACCAAAAGCAGAACTGTCTTGACTGATATGTGTGCTTTTTCAGTACGTGGCAGCGCAACGGTTAGGCTTGTTCCATAGAACAACAATGCAATGGCCAAAATTTGAAGCGGATGGATGGTCTCCGAGAATAGGAAAACGCTGGAGATGATTGGAATTATAATTCCGATAGAACTCATTAGTGTCGTCCAATATATTGGGGTTCCCATGTGAACGACGCAGAAAGTACATAGGCTGCTTATGTACATAGAGCATCCGGCTGCAAACGATAAACCTAACAATAGGGGATCTGAAGGTAATGATGTCGGGCGAACGACCAGCAACATCAATGCGGCACAAACACAATACTGAAATGCGGAAAATCCAGCCAGCGAAGCTGTATTGTTGACGGCTGTGCTTCCCTTTTTACAACAGAATTCTTGCGCAGCTCTACATAGATATAGCAGCGCAAATAGAAGTACAATTTTCATGAAAAATCTGTCCTTTTCTCTCCCTGCAATAGAATCACGTTAACAAACTGTTTGTATGTTAGATCAAATGTGCTCGGAATATATAGGTTCCAGCTTGTTGAACATAATTTGATTATTCGGTGCTTATTCTCCTAAGCAGCCCCGACAATTTGCTTATTTGAATTTTGCCGTCGCTGCTCACCATGCAGGGCCTCGATAGCAACCGTCGACAGTACGCTATAAGCTGAGAAATCAGGACCTTGCTGATCACGTAGACTACCTACTTGCAGTTTACGACAACGACCGGAGTATCCGTAGCGGAACAGGCCATACTGTTCACTATGCACAGCATTGGGGACTAAATACAATTATTCTGGTGCATCCGGATACATACGATGTTTGCTGTCATTCAAGTAGTATCCTTGGTAGACAGAAGAAGCGGATGGAGCGGAAAACAAAAATACGTCAGATATCGTACCTCCAATGAAAATAATCAGATTTTTGCGAACGCTTTGAGCCAAGCGTCGGCAATCAGCTGATGTCCTGCGGGTGTTGGATGGACACCATCAGCCAGCCAGTACGATGCCGGTTGCAATGCGCATGCCTCACGGATTTTTTCTTGAAGCGGAATAAACGTAAGGTTAAATTCATCGGAGAGTCGCTTTACAGCCTCTGCACGAAGCAGTACCTCTGATTCGAACGTATCCCAGATTTCCTCTGTTGCCGATGCTTTGAGTGCAAACGGCTCCAGGAGCATCACTTTCACATTTGGAAGACGCTCAAATGTATCATGCAGAAGCATACGATAAACGGCTTCATATCTTTTTGCATCTACTCCACCGTGGTGTTCCATATATTCGTGCCAAACATCATTTACGCCAATCAAGATGCTGATAACATCAGGCAATCTGTTCCATGCGTCAGATTTTATGCGTGCATAAAGATCGACAACACGACTTCCGCTCACTCCGGCGTTGTGAAATTCATATTTGCCAGGAAAAGACGCGCTCAACTTCGCGTCAACGATTAACGGATAACCCTGACCGATGGCGACCGTACTCCCGTTCGTTAAGTTCTTTCCAACATCTGTGATTGAATCTCCAAGAAAGACAATTTTCATTTGTTACATTCCTTTCTACATAGTTTGCGCTTTTACAGCGCCGCCTGCACATGGCGATGCTGTTTTGCATATCAAGGATGTTTACTTCAATCTCAGCTTTACCAATCTTCACACGAAGCTCCGTGTTTGTTGATACACCACAATAGAGCGTATTGCCTGACCAGAGCACGCCGAACGCTCGATTGGCGTACTCTCCGGTCTTGACTCCATGTGTAAACCACGCAAGTTCGCATATGCGGCAAGATAGTCCGATCCTCCTATACCTTTAGCCATAACGCTGACAGGCAGGATCCCGAGGATCAAAACGATTGCCATGCACAAGGTGATCAGTCTTCTTCATCTGTTTTCCTCCTTTAATGCTACTATCGGCAAAGCTATACATAATATAAAACGACATCTCTTTTATGGTCAATGGATTTATGAAAAGTGGACAATAATTAGGGAGACATGGTTAATTTATTGGACTTTCATTTCCACAGTTTTATGATATGCTATAATCATCTTTTAGAAGGGAGTTTTGTCATTGGATGTTAAGACTGCGATTTTGCAGAGACGTTCCATTCGTCGCTTCTCACCAAAACCGATAGAAGACGCTGTCCTTTTTGAACTTGTTGAGTTGGCATGTCTCTATGCGTCCGGTGGAAATATGCAGCCGGTCCGATTTTCTATTCTGTCTGCAACGCCGTATAAAGATCAGCTTTTTCATCTTTTACACTGGGCCGCGTATCTTCCCGGCTTTTCTATTCCATCGGGAGAACGGCCACCCGCATATGTCATCCTTTTACGGGACACAAAAATCAGCAATGGCTGCTCGTTTGAACTTGGTGTAGCAGCCACAACGCTTATGCTTGCCGCCCAAGAGTATGGACTTGCCACCTGTTGTGTCGGCAATTTTTCTGCAAAAAGCGTTTCGGAGCTTTTATCGATTCCGGCAGAATATGTGCCTGAACTTGTCATTGCAATTGGATATCCCACGCAAAAAAGCGCAGTTGTAGACCTGATAGATTCCGTCCGCTACACAGAGGACAATCAGGGGAATATGCTTGTTCCTAAATACCGATTAAAGGATGTCCTGATTAACCTGCCACCAATTTCCCACTCGCTATAACACGGAGGATAAAATAATGCTTGTACCAAATCATTTTGAGAATCTGAGTATTCTTCATGAAAACACCTTGCCGTTGCGTTCTTACTATATTCCAGCGTCAAAAGAAATTGGCCTGCTGGTGGAAGATCGAACCCAATCAGACCGAATGCAATGCCTCAGCGGGACATGGAAATTTCAATATTATGAAAGTGTTCATGCGTCAATGCCTACGTTCTATGACCCGCAGTTCGACGCTTCTCAATTTAATGATCTCCCGGTTCCTAGTGTCTGGCAGATGCACGGCTATGACTTCCAGCAATATACAAACATTCGGTACCCAATCCCATTTGATCCACCGTATGTTCCATACGATACACCCTGCGGTGTGTATGTTCGGGATTTTACATATCACGTTGATGCACGGGCACCAAAAGCACACCTGACTTTTGAAGGCGTTGACTCGTGCTTCTTTGTATGGGTGAATGGGTTATATGTTGGATACAGTCAGGTTTCTCACAGCCCCAGTGAGTTTGATATTACAGAAAAACTGCAGGAGGGGGAAAATCGTCTAGCCGTGCTGGTTCTCAAATGGTGTGATGGAAGCTATATGGAGGATCAGGACAAATTTCGTATGAGCGGTATTTTTCGGGATGTTTATATTTTAAAACGCCCGGAACGGCGCATTGACGACTACTTTGTTCATACACAGCTCAGGCCTGATCAAGCAGATGTGCAAGTGTGTTTGAACGTCAATACTGATTTGCTTTCTATCAGTGCAGATCTGTACACACCAGATCATGTGCTTGTGAGTTCCTGCACAGCAGAGCCTTCCGACAACAGCGCATACCCGATGCAGGTAGTGTTTTCTCTGCCTACACCCAAACTTTGGACTGCTGAGACACCATATCTTTATACACTTGTGCTGCGAACGCCAGATGAGGTAATCTGCGATCGCATCGGCATTCGTGAGATTTCTATTGTCAATCGTGTTGTCCGGCTTAATGGTCAATCGATCAAATTCCGTGGAGTCAATCGCCATGAGTCCGATCCACTCACCGGCTTTGCAATCAGTGTTTCGCAAATGAAAAAAGATCTGCTGATGATGAAGGCGCACAATATTAACGCAATTCGCACCAGTCATTATCCGGATCATCCTATTTTCTATCAACTTTGCGATGAGTATGGTTTTTATGTTATTGATGAAGCTGACAACGAAAGCCATGGCCCCGCCTGCTTTTTCTATCAGGAAACAAAATGGGACTACATCAGTAAGCGCTGGAACGAATGGATTGCCGATAATCCTGCATTTCTACAAGCAACGCTCGACCGCACACAACGTTTAGTTGTTCGCGATAAGAACCGTCCGTGTGTTCTGATTTGGTCAATGGGAAATGAATCTGCCTATGGTTGTGGATTTGAAGAGTCTCTGAAATGGGTAAAAGCATACGATCCAGCACGGTTGACCCATTATGAAAGCGCTTGTTATCACAGCGATGCACGGAAGTTCGATTTTTCAAATCTGGATCTTTATAGCGGTATGTATTTAACACAGGAGAGAATTCAAGACTACCTTGCATTGGAACCAGACAAGCCCCTTCTGCTCTGTGAATACTGCCATGCGATGGGAAACGGCCCCGGTGATTTGGAAGACTATTTTAAACTCTTCGCGTCCAGCAATCTCCTCTGTGGTGGTTTCGTTTGGGAATGGTGTGATCATGCAATCTATAAGGGCCATGCTGAAAATGGGAAAGCTATGTATTACTATGGCGGTGACCATGGTGAGTACCCGCATGACGGAAACTTCTGCATGGACGGTCTTGTTTATCCTGACAGGCGACCGCACACAGGCCTTTTAGAATACAAAAACGTGCATCGTCCTGCACGTGTCGTCGCTTTCTCACAAGCCACCGGTCAAATCACATTGCGAAACGAGTTGGATTTCACCAATTTGGGTGAATATCTTAGCATTCAGTATCAAATCACCTGTGATGGACATGTTATCTTCAACGGCAGTATCTCGGAGCTCCCTGTCATTTTGCCGCACCAGACAGGCATTCTTTCTATCCCAATTCATATTCCGTCAAAGGGGCTTTGCTTCCTGAAACTCTGCTACCTGACTGCGGACGCCTCTGCAACACTTCCGGCTGGGCATCTCCTCGGATTTGACGAACTTCCGCTTCTCAACGCAGAACCGCGATACCAGCTATCAATAGTCGTGCCTGCTTTTCCTGAACCACTAAAGGTTTCGGAGGATAACGACCATTTGACCGTTTCCGGCAGCAGCTTTACCTATACACTGGATCGTTCGACTGGTCTATGGTCTTCTCTGCTGTTGCAAGGGGTAGAATTCCTGACGCATCCGATGGAACTCAATATCTGGCGAGCACCAACAGATAATGATCGTAACGTTAAGGCAACATGGTATCGAGCACAGTTGAATCGAGCCTATGCCCGCACCTATGCCATCGTCTGCGAAAAGGGCACTGATCATGTCCAACTCGTCTGCGAAATGGGGCTCGTCGCCGCTTCCGTACAACGGATTGCTAGCATTCGGTTGTCATGGACAGTATTTGAAACTGGTATAATCAAGGCAGATCTTCACGTCGTACAGAGTCCTGATTTCCCCTCATTGCCGCGTTTCGGGTTCCGTATGTTTTTACCCAAGGAGATGCAGCACGTTTCGTATTTTGGCATGGGCCCGATGGAGAGCTACGTGGATAAGCATCGTGCGGCAAGCCATGCATTATATGAATGCTCTGTGAGCGCGCTGCATGAAGATTATCTGCGTCCGCAGGAAAACGGTAGCCACTGGGATTGCAGCTTTGTTAAACTTTCCAATGGAGTAAATGCTCTCACGGTTTCTGCGGATAAACCGTTTTCATTCAACGCATCACAATATACACAGGAGGAGTTGACAGAAAAAACGCACAACTTTGAACTTATGCCCTGCGATGGCACCGTATTGTGCATCGACTATGCCCAAGCTGGCATTGGATCAAATAGCTGCGGTCCAGCATTATTATCACAATATCAGGTACCAAAGCAACCGTTCGATTTCAGTGTCACGTTTACACCCCACGCCTGACATAAAAACTGCCGGAGCAGCACAATCTGTGTCTTGCTCCGGCAGTTTTTATTCTTTTATAAACCTGTAGTGCGCCGCACCGGTTTGCTCGTCATAGGGCAGTGCCATGGATTTCCTTACGGTGTTGCATAGTTCTCCCCACACAACAATTATTGTTGCTTTATTTTCATGTCTGGCACGCTCGAAATGCCGCCGGACATCGTCGTGGAAAGCCCCGCAGCTCTGCACGCGAACGAGACGATCTCGCGCAGCTCCGCTTCGCTTAAGTCCTCCGGGGCTTTCCCGGTCTGCAAGAGCTTCCACACAGCGCTGCCGCCGAAAATATCGCCCGCGCCGGTCGTATCGACGACCTTGATATTCTTCAGGCTGTCCACATGACCGCTTGCGCCGCGGTTCTGGAACCAGCATCCGTCCGCGCCGCAGGTCACAAACACAAGCTTCGCCGGGAAATGGTCAAGAATGTACTGTGCACCGTCCTGCGCACTGAGACCGAACAGGAATTCAACTTCCTCGTCGCTGATCTTCACCACGTCGGCGTGGTCAAGTCCCCAGAGCATTTGCTCTTTCGCGTCGCCAAGGTCACGCCACAGGGGTTTACGCAGATTCGGGTCGAATGTAATGAGCTTGCCGTGTGCTTTTGCGTACTTCACAGTGCGGTACGTCGTGCTTCTTGCCGGTTCGTCGGTCAGAGAAAGCGTGCCGAAGTGGAACACGCGCGCCTCGTCGATGATGGAAAGGTCCAGCTCGTCGAAGCGAAGCTGCGTGTCTGCGCCGGGCTTGCGCGCGAACGCAAATTCGCGGTCGCCGTTTTCGTCCAGCGTGACGAATGCCAGCGTCGTGAAAAATTCGTCAGACGCGACAAGTCCCTTCGTTTCAATCCCAACTTTGCGGAGTGTATCGGTCAGCAGCTTTCCGAACGTGTCCGTGCCGACCTTGCCGAGCAGCGCCGCTTTGCCACCGAACTTTGCAATCGCGGCAAGAAAATTATCTACACGTAAGGATCGTCGGCAGCGTCAGATGTGTATAAGAGACAGGTCGATAGACTGCGTCGTAAAGTCGATCAAAAGCTCACCAAGCGCAACTACATCATACATTCTTTTTCCTCCGTAATTGTAATGCTCCATTGATTCTCATACTTTGCTCCCGGCGCAAGATGGATAAGATCGCTCTTGCAGCTCAGTTCCTCCACCACGTCCTGCCGCGACGGAAGCGACGCCCACGGCTCAATGCAGACATACGGCGCATCCGTGTGCGGCATATGCCAGATACCGAGATACGGCATCTGCGGATAGGTCACGGTGACGGAGCGGTTTGATTTGGCAGCGCAGAGCGTCACGCGGCGTGCCATATTTTTCAGCACAATAGCATCGTTGTCGAACAGCTCATGTCGCAGCCGGAGGGTCGTGCCGTTTTCCAGCGGATAGCGGGTATCGTGACCGTTCAGGAAGCAGGCTTCTGTGAAGCCGACGCGATCCGGCTCACAGGCGTGCGAAAAGCGCAGCTCGTAGTCCTCAAACGCCGTGCCGTCAGACAGCGGTAGCCGGAAGCCCGGATGCCCGCCGATGCCGAACGGCAGCTCTTTTTCGTCCTCATTGCGGACAGAATAGGTCACGTTGACCGTCCAGCCGCGCAGCGCATAGCGCACCCGGAAGGTGAAGCGGAACGGATACTGGCGCAGTGTTTCCGGCGTTTCGTGCAGGCAGAGCGTGACAGAATCGGCAGACTGTTCTTCGACGGAGAAAACGGAATCCTTTGCGAAGCCGTGAATGTCCATCGAATAGCGTTCGCCGTAGAGCGTATAGCTGCCGTCCGTCAGGCGCGCAACATACGGGAACATCACCGGCGCGCGGTCACGCCAGTATTTCGCATCGCCGTTCCAGAGAAACTGCGTGCCATGTCTGGCGCGCAGCTCCATCATCTGCGCGCCGAGCGAATCGACGTGCAGGGTCAAATTTTCATTTTGCAGCTCGATCATGGCTTAGTCCTTCGCCGCTGGATACTCGTTGCAGAGCAGACGGTACGGGGCTTCGTCTTCTTCGATCTTCGGGAAACGTCCGACCGGCGGATTGAAGCGATTGTCGGTGTTGTCGTCGTTGCACTGGCTGACTTCGCCCAGCAGGACAGCGCCGGTACCGGGTTCGACCTCGAAATCATGATACATGTGCTGCTGGATATGGATGCTTTCGCCCGGCGTGAGCTTGATTTGTGTCCCGGCAGGAACGGTGTAGGTTCTGCCGTCACAGTGGACGGTCACATCAGATTCCTTGTCGATGGACTCGTCAGGCAGGCTGTTGTAGACGCGGATCAGAATGTTTCCACCGCCGCGGTTGATGATATCTTCGGTCTTGTACCAGTGAAAATGATTCGGGGAATACTGCCCCTCTTTCATATAGAGCAGCTTCTCTGCGTAGACCTTCGGATACTTGTCCTGCATCGCACGATTGCCGTTGCGGATCGTGATGAGCGACATACCAACCTTGTCAAAGTCACCGAGACCGTAATCGGTGATATCCCAGCCGAGCATACAGTCGCGGACTTCATCGTATTCGTGCCCCTTGGACTGCCATTCTTCAGGCGTAAAATGGCAGAACGGCGGCAGGTAGCAATGCTCCCGCGTACACATGGCTTCGAGCTCTTTTAAGGCTTTGTTTATTTCTGAACGTTTCATGTTCTTTGATCCTCCTTGCAGATTCATTTGATAATCCTGTTACGCATTGAAAAGCCGACGGGCGTTGTTACAGAACAAATTGTCAAGTTGCGTTTGATCAAGGTTCAACAGCAACGCAGACTGATAGAACGCTAGCAGATTCTCCGCTATAACCCGCGTCTTTTGTGCATGCAGATCTGTCAGCCAGTTTTGCCCAGTCGCCAGAGAAACAGCACGCCCGCGCGTCATACAAATTGGGTAATCACTTCCCCACATTGTTCGCTCCCCAGCATTTTTTATGATACACGCCATCATAGGACTCGGTTCGCAAATCGAGGATAGGTCGAACCAGACATTTCCGTTATCGACCAATTCCCGAATTGCTTTTACACTCGTCCATGCTGCAAAGCCTCTTGCGCAATGTGCGAGTACAAGCTGCGCATTTGGGTAACGGTGTGACATGGTTGTGACATAAGAAAGATTGTCGGGGTCTAAAAGCGCCAGCGGGCGCATCAAATGCAAAATAATTGGCAGACGCAGTGAATTTGCAACAACCCATGCCGCCTCTGGAAGATATTCTCCAACTGCGAGCGTTTCTGTTTCTACTTTTCCAGCACCATAGCTATAGCATTTGATTCCGTGGACCCCGCTCTTGGCAATCAGGTCTGTAATTTGATCTTCGTTGTCAGAAGCGAGAACATATGCACAGCCCGTATGCCCTGTATTTTCTTGAAGAAGCCGAGATACATACCCGTTTGCCCCTTCCCGCAAACCGCTTTGTAGTTCGGACATCGCAGGGTCAGGCATAGGCATCATATTCATACGCATTGATGTCACGCCCGGTAGAAACGGGCTCATGTCAAATTCATACGCTTGCGGGGAGGCTGCAGAACGCACAAACGGACTTCTTTCGCCCCGAAAGCTCGGAATGGCGGCACGCTGATACATATGTACATGTGCATCAAATATTGTTTCCGGCAGGAAGTCTGCATAGATCGCAGCAACATCTAAATCAATTTGCTCAACTGGATAAAAAGGATTCTCCATTTGATCTTCCTCTATGTATGGTTAAACCAGCAACCCGGATTGATAACCCTCGGATCTATCCCGTGGAATGCCGCATGAATGCGCTCCATTTGTGCCTCGGTGAGTGTTACCGTTTGGTCAATCAACTCGCAGTTATTTTCTAGCTGTTCGATTGTCTGGCAGCCGAGGACAACGCTGGTGACTCCTGGAACAGAAAGTGTAAAGGATAATGCCAGAGTTGCCGGCGATAATCCGAACTCCTCACACAGTACCAGATATTTTCTCAGGTATGGCACACAGAAGTCCATTCTCGGATCAACTTCTTCCGGCTTCAAAAACACAAGTCCCTGAAGGAATACGCTTCTCACAAAAACGGCCATATGTGCTTCTGCTAGCAGGCGAATACCGCCAGATTCAATTTGACCCCAGTCAAATACATTGAGCGGAATCTGAACTGCATCAAACCCAGACTCGCTCAGCACTTTATAATCATGTCTGGAGTATGCCGACAGAGCAGAGCGTTTGATCATGCCCTGTGCTTTCAAATCAACAAACGTGTTGGCGACTGTATCTGGATTTTGCGCATAATCCTCAAATGCGTGAACCATGAGCATATCCAGCGTATCTGCGTTTAATGTTTGAAGACTTTTTTCTGTCTGACGGAAGATATCATCCCGGAGGCATTCTTTGGTATTCTGGTCAAATGGCCCGATTTTTGTAATGACATACGGACGATCCTCCGGTCGTTTCATACGAAGCCATTCACCAATCGTTCTTTCTGAATCCCCATAATTGTTTGCAGTATCAAGCGCGTTGACACCACAGGCCGCAGCTCTGTCAAGCAGCGCAAAAGCTGCCTCTTTTGGGGGCTTCTGTGTATGCTCACCGAGGCCATAGTCCATACCAAGCTGCACAGTTCCGAGTGTGAACACGGACATGTCCATGCCCTTAACATTTACATGCTTCATTGCGTTCCTCCTGTCACCAGATCGTCCATCCGCCATCCATCACAAGTGTAGCGCCCGTGACATAATTGGCTGCATCGGAGGCGAGGAATACGACCGGCCCTTTGATATCGTCCTCATTGGCCCAACGCCCAAGCGGACAATTCTCAATATATGTGTCTACGAATTTCTTCTTATCCGGTGCATCTGTCAGTCCAGGATCAAAGCCGCCGGGTGCAATGCAGTTTACACGGATGTTGTACTTTCCATATCGGCCGGCCATATATTTTGTCAGCCCCACCATTGCCCACTTCTCTGTTGTATAGTTAACAGGCTGATCACCGAACGTATCCGGATAAAATGGGAAGTGCGGGCTATCTAGGCCTCTCATGGAGCTGATGTTGATGATGCTGCCATGGTTCTGCGGGATCATATAATCCAGAACGGCTTGTGACAGTAAGATTTGACCGTTCAAATTTGTACTTACAGAATCCTGAAGTTTCTGTCTGGTCGCATTTGCTAAGGATGTCATATTCCGGCGGTCAACAGCGTTGTTGACCAAGATATCAATGCGTCCAAAGCGTTCGACTACTGCCATAGAAAAACTCTTGATGGATTCATCATCATTCAAGTCGAGCGACATACCTACCGCATCGTATCCGTCTGCGCGGAGTTCTGCGGCATATGCTTCACATTTTTCACCGCTTCGGGATGCAATGACAACCTGCGCACCCATCTCGCATAGTCCCGCTGAGATTGATGCGCCATACAAGCCCCGTCCTCCAGTGACAATAGCAACTCGACCATCGAGCGAAAATAGTTCTTTTGCAGTTTTCATTTAGGATCTCCTATGCTAGCAAACATCTGGTTCAGAATTGGACCTTTAGTGTGATAATTTCAAACGGTTCCACTTCAAATACAACGGTTCCTCGGGAGAGAGGAAGTTCTTCCATTTCGTTTTCCATCAAATCACAGCGGAATATATGCTTAACGCTTTGCGGCAGCGTTACCTTCGTCTGTGTGCGTTTGTTATAAGCCTCGTACATACGAAGAACCATATCGTCCGAGTCCTCCGCTTTTTTCACAGTTTCGAGAATCACGTTCTCCGCAGAAACAGAAACGAGGCTAAAGGTGTCTGGCAGGGCTCCCGTTTGTCTTGACATTTGTACTGCTGTCATCGGCTGGTTCAGGTCATATGCCATCTGCACAATACCGGAAGCACGGTAGTCTCCCTGGTGCGGAACGAGTGAATATGTAAAAGTATGCTCACCCTGATCCGCAACCGGACTCGGATATGTTGCCGATTTCAAGAGTGTCAGCCGCATTATGCCGTCATGCACGTCATGCCCATACTTGCAGTCATTGAGCAATGCTACGCCGTAGTCATATTCTGAAAGATCACAATACTTATGTGCGCAGACCTCAAATTTTGCAGCATCCCAACTTGTATTGAAATGTGTCGGCCGCTCCAGCGTCCCGAACTGGATTTCATATGTTGCGCGGCTGGCATTGATTTTGATTGGGAATGCTGCTTTCATCAGCAAGTGATTTTGATGCCAGTCAACCTTTGTTTCAAAATCAATTCTGCGCAGATCTTCGTAAACCCATATGATCTGTTCGAGTGTTGACTCCAAGAAGTGGCGGCAAATCTTCAACCCTGCACGCGCTCCGTCTGTAATCGATGTTACAGATTCGACTTGGTTGAACGCATACTCTTTTTCCTTGTAGTAGTTTGTGATCTCCCACGCATCAAAAGCTCTGGGATAGTCCTCATATACTTCCAAACGGTTTGCGGTCCCCTTAGACGAGTCAATGACCTCTCTCTGCGCTTTTTTATCAAAGATTGACCGGATCTCATAGTTTTCATCGAAGCAAATGAGATAGAACTCATTTTCAATTTCATGGTCACGCACAAAAACACTATTCTTCAGGGGACTTGGCTGTACAACTGCATATCCCTTTGGAGGGATATGTTCCACAAACCGTGCCTGTCCGTCAATTCGCACGACACCGCTGTTCTCGAACGAATGCGGGTTGAACACAGCAACTCCGCCATCTGTATGGATCAGCTTACAAATTGCCGTTTCTGCTTCTGCACTGATATCGTTGGCATTCTGCAGAACAAGCGGATAGACCCGGTCGCAATCCTTATACACTTCCTTAATTGATGACCCCGGAATAATGTCATGGAATTGATACAAAAGGACTCGTTCCCAGCCACGATTCAGCTTTTCATGTGGATATTCCAAACCTGCAAGCAATTTGCCGAGAACCGAAAGCAACTCTGCATTCTGATATGCAAACTCGCATTTTCGATTATTGCGTTTGTTGCGGGCAATGGATGTATAGGTACCGCGGTGCATCTCCATATAGAGTTCCCCGTCCCATACCGGCAGTTTCGGATTGTGTTCTTCCCTTGCGACATGATTCAGGAATTCTCCTACTGTTCCAACTCGTGCATTGGGGAGTTCTCCAAATCCCTTTTTCATACGGCGGAGTTTTTCAACCATTTCCATCGTCGGACCACCACCGCCATCACCGTAGCCATATGTATTGATAACCTGATCCGAAAACTCTTTTTGCTGGAATCGCTCCCATGTGCCTGCAATCGTATCTGGGTCATTGTCGGAAACATACGTTGTATATGTAACCGGCTTTTCCCCGCGTTTTTTCTTTTGCGCTGTCAGGAACCAGCTAAAGATTTCTGTACCATCGATGCCGCGCCAACGGAACATATCGTAGGGCATCATATTCGTTTCATTCCAGCTGATTTTTGATGTCACAAAATAGTCTACGCCGCTTTTTTTGAGGATCTGCGGCATAGCTGCCGAGTATCCGAAAACATCCGGCAGCCAGAGCACACGGCTATCCACACCGAATTCCTGCTTAAAGAAGCGTTTGCCAAACAGCACTTGACGAACAAGACTTTCGCCGGAGGTCAGATTGCAGTCTGCTTCCAACCACATAGCTCCTTCAACTTCCCAACGTCCGGCAGCAACCATTTTCTTCACTTCCGCATACAGTTCAGGGCATTCTTCTTTTAAGAAAGCATAAAGCTGCGGCTGGGAGGACATGAATTTGTACTCCGGATACTGCTTCATCATTTGCAGGACAGTGGAAAATGAGCGCTGGACTTTCTCTCGCGTCTGCTCCAGTGTCCATAGCCATGCAACGTCAATATGCGTGTGTCCAATGCAAATCACAGTCCCACGCTGTTCCTGCGTGTAATCAGTGTACAGCGCGTGATGCAGATATATTCTTGCATCGCGAACAGATGCAAAGAAAGTATCACTGCCCGGTTCTCTGCAGTCCAACCTGTTGATAGCGTTATTTAAAATGCTTAGAACATCCGCATAGGTTTTGCTATTCGGATCTGAGAATTTCAAGACATCGGACGGAACCTGCAAATCGTAGTAGAGACCAATACAATCTTCATTTACAAGCCGCAGTTCTGCATGGAATTCTTTATACCAGCGCACCTTGGCAGAATACAGATACAATGCCATGTCCATTTCTGGTAAGTCTGGTAAGATAATCTCTGTGTGATTGATATCCATGCCCTGCGTCAGTGTTCCATTGATGTAAGCGATTGTCTGCGGTAAATCGATGTCTGCACGCGGATCGACTGCACGAGAATCTGTCGCAAGTGCGAAGCGCACTTCCTTGCCGCGCCAGCTTTCGGGGATAACCACATGTCTGCAAAACCACGCATGCGCGTCCGGGACGTTACCCCAGCGGTCATCCGCACCAAAATCGCGAAAAGCATCGCTGCTGCTGTCTGGAATTCGATTGTCAGTTTTATATCCGCACTCGCTGAACCTCCATCCAATCAAGGGCTGGCGCTCATAGTACCAATGCTTTTTCAAAAGAGCCAGCATCTGCGAAACGCGTTCCATCGTAAAATCCATATCTGTCTCCTTGTTATTGCTGCGTGTCAGCAGTCTTCCTGAATTTCAACCTCAACTTTTGTAATTCTTGGTGTGCCGCAGGAGCATTTTGCACATAACGCAAGTCTGTACTGGATAGCGCCCTTTAATTGCAGTCCTGTAATATCTGCTCCGGATTCGACTCTCTGCCATGGCGCATTTTGAATATCTGCTTCTGTATTCGCCGAGCGGACTTCGACCTCAACCCAGCTTGAAGATGTGCAAACTCCATGCCATGTTATCTTTTCAAGCCTTGCATTCGTCGGTAAAATCTTTACCTCAGAAGTATAATGTTCTTTCGGGCCCCGGTTGAGGATGTTGCCGGGATCGACTGTACACATTCCGTGCGGACCTGTTGCCGGAAGCTTTGTTTTCCGTTCATCGGAAAGTCCATCTGGGCCACCCCAGAAGATAAAGGAATGGGCCTCATGGTTGCCATACTCTTTATGGCAGGCAACAGCAAGATCTGTGTAACCATCACCATTAAAGTCGCCGGATACACACCCGGAGCCGGAATGATTAAACAGGTACTTTACGCGCATTGTGCTGAAATTTCCGTGATCGTTCTCATACAGATAGGATAACAGATCTCTGCAGCGGCCATTGTTGTAGGAGGTTGCATAAATGTCCAGCTGACCGCAGCCTCTGTAATCGCCAACTGTTACCGCATTTGCACAACTAGCCGGGAGCTGCATCTTTCTGTTTTCCTGATATCCATCGGCTCCACCCCAGTAAACTGTAATATAAGATTCCTGCTTCACCGTTTTCTTCGTGGACATATTCTGTGCAAGGATCAGATCAGGGTAACCGTTCCCATTCAGATCTGCGACTGCAGCAGACGCAACCCCATCCGTCTGAAGTGTCGTCATGCGCCCTTTGGAAAAGCCGTCCGGTCCACCCCAAAAGATGAAGCATCTGGGACCGTCAATTTCTGATACAAACAGGTCAAGCCATCCATCACCATTAAAGTCTGCGGCAAGCAGCCATCGAACCTGTCCAAACTCAGTTAGATTCTTTTGCTGTTCCTGTGTCATCCCGTCATTCCAGCGATCACCCTCAGCGTATTTCTTGGGCTGGTATTCTGGTTCATCAGGTCCGAGAACAATCCTTGTGCAGTTCTCTAATGAATAACCTTTTTCACTGCCGTGAAAAATTCGTAATTCGCGGTTCTCATATCCACCAAATGCAATATCAAGATATCCACTCTTTCGGAAATCGCCAATCGCAGCGCCATGCGCGCGCACAGTTGGAAGAATGACTTTGTTCTTCTCGTCAAATCCGCATCCGCTGTTTCTGTAGATGTAGCTTCCATTATCCAGATGCGGAGCATCCTCAAAGCAGTTACTGACCAGAACATCTACACTTCCTGTATCAAAGAAATCGCACATCGCGCCATCCACAGAAGAATGCCCTGGGAGTTCCAGCCGACGCTTCTCTTGATATCCGTCTTTGCCGCCCAGATAAATGTAAATGTTTTCGCCGCCTTGCTTACGATTCATGATGTGGTTCAGGACAACGACCTGATCGTGATCTGCATTTCCGTCCGGTCGCCCGGCCAGAATATGTGCGCAATCTCCTCCAGTGACGGTTGCAATTACTTCTGCCGACCCATCTGACTTCAATTCGACGATTGGTGACGGAACTTCCTGCTCAACCTTTTCACCTGTACGGCAGAAGATTACTTTATTCCCATCCAGCGATGCAATCGTCACGCTGACTGCACCCTTGACGGGAACGGCAGTATATTGATCCCAATTGTCTCTGCTCGCGGCATTGAGATAGAGTCTGCACTTAGCAATATCCTCGCGCCCCGCAAAAACGGCGACAGCCAAATCGTCTTGACCATTTCCGGTTAAATCGGCAGCCGCCGCACCAACTGCGCCTGGGCAGTTAAAACAGATATCTACAGAGAAAAATCGCTCTTTGTTGCAGGAATATAGAAGGGCTGTCTCTTTCTGCATACAAAACAGGTACTGCTTTCCATCCAGCACAAGAACGCACGGCCGCCATTGTGTTGCAGAAACGACTAGACCGGCTGTAGAGCCGCCCGCTTCAATCAGACGTTCATCTGTACTTTCCGATAGGAGCCATTGAATTCGCTCCGCTTCAAGGCCGTTTTCACTGCCATAGATAATTCCAACACGACCATCTGTGTCTTTGATGCAGAGGTCGCAAAAACCATCGCCATCGAAGTCCGCTGCAGCAATACTTGCTGCCGAAATATCATAATCCACAAAATCGGCCGGGCAAAATCCATTTTCGCTTTGATAGAACATTCGCAGATGCCCGTTGGAAAGGAAGACAATTTCCTTCTTCCCATCGCCATTGAAATCACCCACACGCCCATTGCGTTGGGCGCCGGCAATTCCATGCGATATCGCTCCGTATATCCATCCGGATTTCCAAAATAAATAATTGCGGTCAAGTCAGAATGTGTGCCGTTATTCTGGCAGGCGAGCACCAAATCATCGCAGCCTGTGCCATGCAGATCTGCCATTATGCCGTCATATGTTCCACCGGACGGGAGTATCAACGGCTTGTTGTCATGCAGAATATCTCTGTAAACGTGAATTGGCGGACGTTCATACATGCTCTGACTGCACGCAAACAGCAGATCAGGATAGCCGTCCTGGTTTACATCATATTGAAAAATCCGCTGCAGCGTACCTTTTTTTGAAACATACAGATTTTGGCCGCCGTTTTCAAAGCTGCCATTAGAAAAGCCGTCAAAGCCCTCTGTGATCCATTTCATATTTTTCCTCCATATAGAATTGCTAAATTTTTTCTTTTTTCTTAAATTCCAGCGGTGTCATGCCGACAAGCTGCTTAAAGACGTAACTGAAATACTTCGGGCTTGAAAAGCCTGTTGCAATGCTGATTTCAAACACTTTTAAATCGTCTTTGAGCAGAAGCCTTTTTGCCAACTCTACACGTTCTTGCTTCAGATAGTTTACAAAACTCATGCCGACGGTTTGATGAAACAATCTACAAAAATAGATCTTTGAAAGCGCAACTTTTGCACTGACCTGCTCCAAACTCAAATGCTCGTCGTGAAGATTCTCCTGAATATAGTTCTTCGCCTGTGCAATGATCTTATTGGTACTGGAAATTCGCTTCTCCTGAATTTGCTCGATCAGACTGGAGGTCAGAGCAAGAATCTCTTTTACACACAATTCATCATTTTGAATCTGAAACAGATGTGTAAAAACAGATGAAATCTGTATATTCTTATTGATGTCCAAACTGAGCAGCATTGCAGCATTTGTGATTTCGATTACATATTCCAACAGGAAATTACGCTGCATCTGCGTTTTATTTGGAAGATAAGAACCACGAATCATTTTGATCTGCTTACGAATTGTTTTTTCGATTTCCTCCAGATTCCCAATCCGGAATTGCTCCATCAGATATTTAAAAACTGGGTCTTGCAGAGGAAGCACAACATCGGTTTTTTCAATGTTCTGGAAATGAATAACATTTTCCTCTTCTAATACGCTCTGGTATTTTAACGCCGTATGCGCTGCAGAATAGGATTCCTGGATTTTCATTACATCGTTGACAACTGATCCAATACCGGCAAAAAGCTGGGCGCTTTCATAGTACGCTATTTTCCCTTTCACGCGGAGGATCGCCTCTTCAAGCGCATTATCCGGGTTTTCAAGCGATGTGCTGACAAGACAATTCACACGCATATGTGCATCCGCAAATGCGTATGTGGTCAGTCCCATTGCCATTGTTTCTTCTACAAACAAATCCCGAATCAAGAAGGTGATCGTTTCGCGGTCTGCCTCTGCTTCGTTTGATACGCTTAACGTAATCAGTACAACGACATAATTGGGACCGGGGCATGGGATTTTTAATTGCTCCAATTTTTCTCGTACCCGGTCAGGCTGATCAATCCGGCCATGCAGCAGATTTTCCATGTAGTTTTGCTGAATCTGCGGAAAATTGTTTGTGACAAGCTGTTGAAGCGCCGCCATAGAAATACTATTCTCACGCGCCTCCATAATTTGATTTGTAGCTTTCCGAATGCTTTCGTTGATAACATCCGCTTGAATTGGTTTACTCAGCAGACTTACGGTTCTGAGGTTAAATGCGCGTTTTGCCATCTCAAAGTCATTGTAGCCAGTAATCACAATGAATCGAACCTCTGTATCCTCTTGCTGAAGTTCTTCCGCCAAATCGATGCCTGAAATTACAGGAATATTGATGTCTGTGATTACAATTTTAGGACGATACAGCAGAAATAATTCTTTTGCAGTATCACTGTCTTTAGCTTCGCACACGAGCTGCGCAGATAATCCATCCCAATCAATCAGGCTTTTTAATCGTCTTCTTACATTCTCGTCATCATCGATAATCATAACGTTCATGGTCTTGAGCCTCCTGATCCTCAGAATATGGAATACGAATTCGAACTGTCGTATACTCGCTGATCTCGCTTTCTATACTCAAACCATAGTTCGCACCGTATGTCTGGACAATTCTGCGATTGATGTTATAAAGTCCAAAGCAGCGCCCCTGCTTTTCTTTTATGTTCTGTCGTAATATCTGCTGGATTTCTTCAATCTCTTCCGGCAAAATACCAATTCCATTGTCTGTAACCGCAATCTCTAAAAGGCCAGCGGTTTTCAACGTTTCAATGCAGATTGTACCGTCATCACGATAGCCGGCAAAACCGTGGATAATTGCATTTTCTACGATTGGCTGAAGCAGAAGTTTTATAACCGGGTAGTCATAGAGGTCCTCGCTGACATCACAAATCAGATGAATATCCTGATAACGTGCGACATGCTGTATCTCAAGATAGTGCTGAATCAATTGCAATTCTCGCCCAAGTGTTACGAAATCGCTGCCTTTTGACAATGATATCTTAAAAAACTCGCTCATAGAACTAGTCAATGCGATTGCTTGATCGTTTTGATTCTGCTGCAAATACCAGAGCAGCGAATCCAACGTGTTATATAAGAGGTGAGGATTGATTTGCTGCTGAAGAAGTTGGATTTCCATGATCTGATTTGCTTTTAAATCAGCCTCACGCTGCTGGCTTGCTTTGGATATTTCATCGAGCATCCGATTAATATGCTTACCCAAATATGCAATTTCGTCCTTACTATCTGGCTG
>ERZ1026884.697-NODE-697-length-20644-cov-5.384914_pt1 | contig 20644 bp, 15 predicted proteins | sample MGYA00380172_ERZ1026884 | MGnify/ENA primary metagenome ERZ1026884 (study PRJEB33269, sample SAMEA4719808) | human gut metagenome | biome: human-associated habitat; feature: organic feature; material: feces | place: Cameroon | collected 2013-10 ... | reverse complement strand
CGTCTAAGTTTATATAAGCGCAGAGAAATCTTCAAATGCGTCACTGGCGCATTCTTGATATGCATGGCAAAACAAGCGGCTGCGTTAGCGCGGAAATCTCAGTCTATATTATATAAAGATATTTCACCTGCCCCGGCACTGCCGGGGCACATCTGTATTTGCAAATAAAAGAAAGGGGTTACGTTTATGAAGAAAAGAAGTGAAGCAGAAATTTCTACCACCTGGAAGTTAGAGGACATGGTCCCGGATAATGAGACCTGGGAAAAACAGTTAAAAGAAGCGTCTGGTGAGCTTGAAAAATACGGGGAATTTAAGGGCAAGCTGGCAGAGTCAGCAGAAAACTTATACCAGTGCCTGAAATTTGATGATGAGTTCAGCTTAAAAGCAGAGCGCCTGTACGTATATGCCAGAATGCGTTCCGACGAAGATACAGCAAATGACCTGTATCAGGACATGTTTTCCAGAGCACAGCTTTTAAATATCCGTGCATCTGAAAATTCATCTTATATGGTTCCGGAGATCTTATCCATTCCGGAAGAAATCTTAAAAGAATACAGAAGCAGCCATCCGGGCCTGAAACATTTTGACCGCCTGTTAGATCAGCTGTTAGAGCGCAAGAGCCACACACTTTCTAAAGAAATGGAACAGTTACTGGCTCAGTCCTACGAGGCAACCCAGGGCGGAAGCCAGGTATTTACCATGTTCAATAATGCAGATGCCCGCTTCCCGGCTGTTCATGACGCAGAGGGAAAGGAAATTCCTCTTACCCACGGAAATTATATTGCTCTCCTGGAAAATCAGAACAGAGACATCCGAAAAGAGGCTTTTGAAAACCTGTATAGTGTATACAAGCAGTTTTCCAATACCTTATCTGCAGCTTTTGGTGCCAATGTAAAACAGGCTGTATTCTATGCAAAGGCCAGAAATTATACTTCCAGCCGTCAGGCAAGCCTTTCCGGGAATGAAGTTCCTGAGTCTGTATATGACAATCTGGTGGCATCTGTGAGAAAAAGTCTCCCACTGCTCCACAGATATGTTTCTCTGAGGAAAAAACTCCTGGGCGTAGAAGAACTTCACATGTATGACTTGTATGTGCCTATGGTGGCAGAAGCAGACCGTCATTATACCTTTGAAGAAGCCAAAGATATTGTAAAAACAGGTCTTGCACCTATGGGCGAAGAGTATCTGGGCCTTCTTCAGGAAGGTTTTGACAACCGCTGGATCGATGTATATGAAAATGAAGGAAAACGAAGCGGCGCTTATTCCTGGGGCGTTTATGGCTGTCACCCATATGTATTGTTAAATTTCCACGGAACCTTAAATGATGTATTTACGCTGGCTCATGAAATGGGCCATTCTATCCATACATGGTATTCCAATAAGAATCAGTCTTATACCTATAGCGGCTATAAGATCTTTGTGGCAGAAGTGGCTTCCACCTGTAATGAGGCCCTGCTGATCCGTCATTTGTTAAAGAACAGCAAAGATAAACAGGAAAAGGCTTATTTATTAAATTATTTTCTGGAAAGCTTCAGGGGAACCTTGTTCCGTCAGACCATGTTTGCGGAGTTTGAGCAGAAAGCCCATGAGATGGCAGTAACAGGGGAAAGCCTGACTTCCCAGAGTCTTTGCAGTATTTATAAGAAGTTAAATGAAGATTATTTTGGACCTGATACAGTGATCGATCCTGAGATCCAGTATGAATGGGAACGGATCCCCCATTTTTATACACCATTTTATGTATATCAGTACGCTACCGGCTTTTCTGCGGCGATCGCTATCAGCAGGAAGATATTTAATGGAGAACCTGGTATTTTAGAAGGATACAGGAAATTTTTAAGCGGTGGCTGTTGTGATACTCCTATTGAGCTGTTAAAGCTGGCAGGTGTGGATATGTCCCATACAGGCCCGGTGGAGGAAGCACTTAAATTCTTTGAAGAGCTGTTAAATGAGTTTGAGGAATTAGTACATCGTTTTTGAAATAACTATACCACTCACTTGTCTGCGAATCTGATTACACAGGTCTAAAAGCCTCAGCGTAGCCCACTACGCCTGCGTTTTTAGACCTGCACACTCAAATCCGCATCCTACGCGATTCGTACAGTTATTTACGAAACGATGTACTGGCGCAATAATGTAAGAACATGAAATCTGCCTGCAGCGTCAAGTTTTCTTGAAGAAATGCGGTATCTATGTTAAAATGGGGATAATCATCCACAGCGATGCTTCTTATACGGCAAAGCCGTGCAGTGAGATGTTGTGGATCAATGTACAAAGAGTGTACCATAACTAAGGAGGAACAATATGATCAGTCAGTTAATCGAAAAAATCCAGAAGACAAAGGCTCCAATCTGCGTAGGCTTAGACCCAATGCTTTCCTATGTGCCAGAGCACATTGTAAAAATGGCATTTGATGCTTATGGAGAGACCTTAGAGGGAGCTGCAGAAGCTATCTGGCAGTATAATAAGGAGATTATTGATAATACCTATGATCTGATCCCGGCAGTAAAGCCACAGATCGCTATGTACGAGCAGTTTGGCATTGAGGGATTAGTAGTTTATAAGAAAACCGTAGATTACTGCCATGAAAAAGGCCTGGTAGTCATCGGTGATGCAAAGAGAGGCGATATCGGCTCTACTTCCGCTGCATATGCAACTGGACATCTGGGCAAAGTACAGGTGGGTTCTAAATCTTACAGCGGTTTTGATACCGATATCCTGACTGTAAATCCATACCTTGGAACAGACGGCGTAAAGCCTTTCGTAGAAGTATGTAATGCAAATGATAGGGGGATCTTTGTTCTGGTAAAGACTTCCAATCCATCCAGCGGCGAGTTCCAGGACAGACTGATCGATGGCCGTCCTCTTTACGAATTAGTAGCTGAAAAAGTAGTAGAGTGGGGCAATATGTCCATGGACGGAACCTACAGCAATGTAGGTGCAGTAGTAGGCGCTACCTATCCGGAAATGAGCAAGATCTTAAGAAAGCTGATGCCACATACCTACTTCCTGGTACCAGGATACGGCGCACAGGGCGGTACTGCAGCAGACTTAAAGCACTGCTTCAATGAAGATGGTTTAGGTGCTATTGTAAACTCCTCCAGAGGTATCATTGCAGCATATCGTCAGGAAAAATACAAACAGTTTGGTCCGGAGCACTTTGCAGAGGCTTCCAGACAGGCAGTTATTGACATGGTTGCTGATATCAACAGTGTACTGTAATTAGCAAGAAATAAAAAGGTTGGAAAAACAACATGGCAAAATTAAAAATGACAGCTGCTGTTACCTCACAGGTACAGCTGGCAGAAGGAATTTATGACTTAAGACTGGCTGCAGGTGAGATCGCAGCCCAGGCTGTGCCTGGACAGTTCGTATCCCTTTATTCCAAAGACGGATCCAGACTGCTTCCAAGACCCATCAGCCTTTGTGGTATTGATAAAGAAAAGGGAGAACTGCGTCTGGTATACCGTGTGGCAGGAGCCGGAACAAAGGAATTTTCCGCACTGACAGCAGGAGATACTATTGACGTATTAGGACCTCTTGGAAATGGTTTCCCATTATTAGAAGGAAAGAAAGCATTCCTCATCGGCGGCGGTATCGGTATCCCGCCAATGCTTGAACTTGCAAAAGCATTAAACAAAGTAAACGGTGGTGAAATGGTACAGTCCGTTATCGGCTACCGTGACAGCCACATGTTCTTAAAAGAAGAATTTGAAGCATACGGCTCTGTAACTGTTGCCACAGAAGACGGCAGTGTAGGAACAAAGGGAAATGTATTAGATGCCATCCGTGAAAATGATCTGAAGGCAGATGTGATCTATGCCTGCGGACCGACTCCTATGCTTCGTGCCTTAAAGGCATACAGCCAGGAAAAAGGCATCCTCTGCTACTTATCCCTGGAAGAGAAAATGGCCTGCGGCATTGGTGCCTGTCTGGCATGCACCTGCCAGACAAAGGATGTGGACGAACATTCCCAGGTACATAACAAGCGTATCTGTAAGGATGGCCCCGTATTCCTGGCAGAAGACATTGAACTGTAAAGTACAGTAAAAATTGCCCGGATCAAAACGGGCGGACATGTGAGAAAGCAGGAGGCAGGACCGAATTATGAATATGAGTGTAAAGATCGCCGGAGTGGAATTTAAAAATCCGGTTATGGAAGCGTCCGGCACCTTTGGTTCCGGTATGGAATACAGCGAATTTGTTGACTTAAGCCGTCTTGGTGCTGTTGTTACAAAAGGTGTGGCAAATGTGCCATGGCCGGGAAATCCAACACCAAGGATCGCTGAGACCTACGGCGGCATGATCAATGCCATTGGTCTGCAGAACCCGGGGATTGATGTATTCGCAAAGAGAGATATTCCATTTTTAAAGAAATATGATACAAAGATCGTAGTCAATGTGTGTGGAAAGACCACAGAAGATTACATTGATGTAGTAGAACGTCTGGGAGATGAGCCGGTAGATATGCTGGAGATCAATATTTCCTGTCCAAACGTAAAAGAGGGCGGTATTGCCTTTGGCCAGGATCCTAAGGCAGTGGAGGCTATCACGAAAGCTGTAAAAGCCCATGCAAAACAGCCGGTTGTTATGAAATTAAGCCCAAATGTAACAGATATTACTGTTATGGCAAAGGCAGCAGAAGCAGGCGGTGCAGATGCCATTTCCCTGATCAATACTTTAACTGGTATGAAGATCGATATTAACCGCAGAACTTTTGCAGTTGCCAACAAAACAGGAGGACTTTCCGGTCCGGCGATCCGTCCGGTAGCCGTACGCATGGTATATCAGGTTGCCCAGGCAGTAAAGGTGCCTATTATCGGTATGGGTGGTATCTGCAATGCAGATGATGCTCTGGAGTTTATCCTTGCAGGTGCAACAGCAGTAGCCATCGGTACTGCAAACTTTCACGACCCATATGCAACTGTTAAAACGGTCGATGGCATTAAGGCATATATGGAAAAATATGGAATTGAAGATATTAACGAACTGATCGGTGCAGTGAAGTAATAAAACAGTCACATAAGAAATTTGGAAAAAATTGGAAAAATAAGGAGGGCATTACCATGGAAAGCTATAAGCAGGAATTTATTGAATTTATGGTAGAAAGCAATGTATTAAAATTTGGAGATTTCACCTTAAAGAGCGGAAGAAAGTCCCCATTCTTTATGAACGCAGGCGCCTATGTAACAGGTACCCAGTTAAAGAAATTAGGTGAGTACTACGCAAAGGCTATTCACGACAACTTTGGTCTGGACTTTGACGTACTCTTTGGACCGGCTTACAAGGGTATTCCGTTAAGCGTTGCAACCACCATGGCGATCAGCGATTTATACGGAAAAGACATCCGTTACTGCTCCAACCGTAAGGAAGTAAAGGACCACGGTGATACCGGTATCCTGTTAGGAAGCAAGATCAAAGACGGCGACCGTGTTATGATCATTGAGGACGTTACCACTTCCGGTAAGTCCATTGAAGAGACATTCCCAATCATTAAGGCTCAGGGCGATGTAGAGATTAAGGGTCTCATCGTTTCCTTAAACCGTATGGAGCGTGGAAAAGGAACCAAGAGTGCTTTAGACGAGATTAAAGATCTGTACGGCTTCCCAACTGCAGCCATCGTTACCATGGCAGATGTAACAGAGTGCTTATACAACAAGGAATGCAACGGTCAGGTAGTGATCGATGATAAGATCAAGGCAGCTCTTGATGCATATTATGAACAGTACGGCGCAAAGAACGAATAAGAGCCGGAGGTAGTTGCAATATGGAGAGAGTATATAAAACAATGAAGGTTACAGGAGCCGGCTGTATTGCAGCAGGTGTTGTGATCCTGGTGACAGGTCTTGTGGTAGGCATTATTTCCATTGTCAATGGAGCGCTGCTTTTAAAACGCAAATCCGAAATTGAATTTTAGGATGCGGGGTCACAGATGATCAGAAACACAACTAAACGCCAGAAAATGGGATGGGTACTGTTTATACTGTACCTGTGCCTTCTGGCGTATTTCATGTTTTTTTCAGAGTCATTCGGACGAACGGATACAGACAGGGACTACGCCTATAACCTGATCCTTTTTAAAGAGATCAGCCGTTATTTCAAATATTATAATGTACTGGGATTTCCATTGTTTATGATCAACATTGTGGGAAATATCGTTGCTTTTGCACCCTTTGGATTTTTTCTGCCGGTCATCAGCAGAAGAAGCAAGAAATGGTATAATACAGTGACTTTTGGTTTTACCTGGAGCCTGATCTTAGAAACATTGCAGCTGATATCCAAAGTGGGCAGTTTTGATGTAGATGACCTGTTCCTTAATACACTGGGAGCAGCTTTCGGCTTTGGCTGTTACTGTCTGGTACAGCATATGCGATTACGTTACAGGAGGAAAATACATTGAGACAGATCGGAAACAAGGTTTCCTATGTGAAAAATCCTTTTGCAAAGAACAGTTTTTACTGTCTGGGTCTGGGAATCGCCTCCCTTCTTTTAGGTGCCTTAAGCATGTATTTTTCTGTTAAAAACGCAGGACAGGGAGGCTTAAATACAGGAGCCTACGGGTTTTCCAGTATGACAGCAGCCATTATGGGGCTCTGGTACGGCATCCTTTCCTTTACAGAAGATGACTGTAATTATATTTTAGCCAGGATCGGGATGGCTTTAGAGGGGATCATCCTTCTTGTCTGGGTCATCATTATATTTACCGGTATCTTCAGATAAGTGATACCAGGATCAAAAGGGCAAAATATAAGTATCAAAGCAGGCAGATGCGGATGTACAAGGAGGGAATACATTTTATGGATTATAGAACAATTTTACAGGAAGAAAACGATGCCGTAAGAGAACGGCTGGACCTTTCCATGGAGCGCGTGGCAGCCATGGGAGAAGAGGATATCCGGCAGCCTTACGGCAATTATTTTAGATGCGTTTCCCGCTTTATATTAATGATCGGGGAACTGGTAAAAGAAAGAGAAGAGGGAAAGAAACTTTCTCTGCCTCAGTTACAGGAGCGAAATCACAGACTTTATGAAGATATTTTGCCTGAGCACTATGAGGTAAGCTTTGCAAACCCGGACTATGCGGTAAAAGAACTGGGAGAAGGCTACGGACAGATCTTATCTGCTCTTTATACAGAGATCCGGGGCGATATTGTGTACGCCTTTGAAATGCGGCTGGAAAATATCACGATCTTAAACGAAGTCTTTTTAGAGGTATATAACCTGTTTGTCCAGGTATGGGAAGAAGGAACCGACCAGCCAAAAGAGCAGCAGATCAAAGATGCTTTTTACTGGTATGTCAGTGATTATTCAGACCTGCTGCTTCCATGGCGGATCAGGGAAGGACTGGACCCGAAACTTTCTTTTGCAAAAGATATCATTATGGAAAGTGACTTAAATGATCTTTCCTATTTATATGAGTTTGGTGAGTATATCTCAGAGTCTGAGTTAAAGCTGGCTGCTTTTATGAACACCCTTCCTCAGGAGACTGTGGATAAAATGGCAGATACCTATACAGAAGGTTACCGCAAAGGCTTTTTTGTTATGGGAAGAGACATTACCAAAAAGAAGACGGTGGTTGTAGAATATCAGCTTGGCTTTGAGCGGATGATCCGCAAAGCAGTGGAAAATTTCCAGAAAATGGGACTGGAACCCATCTTCTATCGTGCTGCTGTAGAGTCCTTAAACCGCAGACCAAACGGAAAACGAGGCTATTTTGGCGCTTCTGCCAACAAGCAGTATGATTATGATCACCGTTATGACAGCGCCCTTTATATGGGAAATGCCTTTAAAGAGAGAAAACTTTCTATTTTAAAGGCTGCTTATGAGCAGTACAGTGAACTGGCTTCCTGGTGTGCCGGCCCTGCTGTAGTAGAGACCTTCGGGGAAGAAGGCTTTACACCGGTAAATAAGAAAACAGCCCTTGCTTTAAATGATCATCAGCAGGAGCTGACACTAGCTTATGCAAATGAGTCACGCCAGGTCATCAACCAGTATATGCCGGGAGATGAAACCAGCTTTACTATTATTGCTTTCCCGAAGCCGGAGATCGGACCGGGTTTTGAGGACATTTTCCGTGAGACCATTGCCATCAACACACTGGACTACGAAAAATACCAGAAGATCCAGCAGAAGCTGATCGATGCCTTAGACAAGGCGGACTATGTGGAGATCACAGGACGGGATGGAAATGAAACTTCCATGAAGGTGCAGCTTCATACGCTGACCGACCCTGAAAAGCAGACTAATTTTGAAAACTGCGTATCCGATGTAAATATTCCGTTGGGAGAAGTATTTACCTCTCCTGTGCTTACAGGCACAGAAGGCCTTCTTCATGTAAAAGAGGTTTATGTGGAAGATTATCTCTTTAAAGACCTGCGTATGGTATTTAAAGACGGAAAAGTAACCGAGTTTGGCTGCGGAAATTTCCCAGAGTCCAAAGAGCAGGGAAAAGACCTGGTAAAACAGGTGATCATGCGCGGCCACAGCTGGCTTCCGCTGGGCGAGTTTGCCATTGGAACCAACACCACAGCTTATGCGATGGCAAAGAAATACCAGATCGGCAGCAAGCTGCCTATCCTTATTGCTGAGAAAACAGGTCCACATTTTGCAGTAGGAGATACCTGCTACAGTTTTGCAGAAGACTCACCTATGTACAACCCGGACGGCAAAGAAGTGATCGCCAGAGACAATGAGATCTCCCTTTTAAGAAAAGAGGATATGTCAAAGGCATATTTCAGCTGCCATACAGATATTACGGTTCCTTATTGCGAACTGGGAGATATTGTGGCTGTGGGAAAAGACGGCAGCCGGATCACACTGATCAGACAGGGAAGATTTGCCTTAGAGGGAACAGAAGGTTTAAATGAGGCCTTAGATTAATATTTATTTCACAAAAAGTTCATTATTTTACTCTTGTAAAGAAGAGTAGATTTAGGTTATGATTAAGAGTAGCCTAAAATGCACATGTTTCAGTATAAGTACTGAAGAAAGCATTCAGGACGTTCGCACTGCGGGCGTCCTGTTCTTATTGTTTACAGAAAGGAGTATTTTACCTACTATGCTAAAAGTTTTATCAAAATGCATCCGTGAGTATAAGCAGGCATCCCTGAAAGCACCTTTGATGGTATCCCTGGAAGTGGTAATGGAGTGTATCATTCCATTTATCATTGCACAGCTGGTAAACCGGATGAAGGCAGGTGCCGGTTTCAGTGAGATCGCCATGTATGGACTGGTGTTGGTCGTTATGGCAACACTTTCCCTTATATTCGGTATCGCAGCAGGTAATGCCTGTGCCACTGCTTCCTGCGGATTTGCAAAGAACGTGAGAAAGGACCTGTTCTATAAGATCCAGGACTTTTCCTTTGAAAACATTGACCGGTTTTCATCTTCCTCTTTAGTTACCCGCCTGACTACAGACGTAACCAATGTACAGATGGCCTATATGATGATCGTCCGCATTGCCATCCGTGCACCACTTATGCTTATTTTTGCTTTTGCCATGGCCTTTATCATGGGCGGCAGAATGGCATGTATTTTTATCATTGTAGTGCCCATACTGGGAATTGGCCTTTTTTCCATTATCCGTCTGGTCATGCCGCTGTTCCGCGCTGTATTTAACAAATATGATGCTTTAAATAATTCTGTTCAGGAAAATATTAAGGGCATCCGTGTTGTGAAATCTTATGTGCGGGAGGAGTATGAAAAAGAGAAGTTTGACCGCGCAGCAGAAGATGTGTGCGGTGATTTTACCCGTGCAGAAAAGATCCTTGCATTTAACAATCCGCTGATGCAGTTCTGCCTGTATACAGTTACGATCTTTGTGCTGTCTTTTGGTTCCTATACCATTATCACCAGCCGGGGACTGGATCTGGATGTAGGACAGTTTTCCGCTCTTTTAACCTATAGTTTCCAGATCTTAAGCAGTCTTATGATGGTGTCCATGGTCTTTGTTATGATCACACTGGCTTCTGAGTCTGCAAAGCGAATCGTAGAAGTTCTGGAAGAAAAGAGCAGTCTGGTAAATCCGGAAAATCCGGTTTACGAGGTAAAGGACGGTTCTGTTGATTTTGAAAATGTAAGCTTTAAATATTCTAAAAAGGCAGAGAGAAACGCTCTGGAGAATATTAACCTTCATATTAATTCCGGTGAGACTATTGGTATTATCGGTGGAACCGGTTCTTCCAAGTCTACTTTGATCCAGTTGATCTCCCGTCTGTATGATACCACAGAAGGTGTGGTAAAGGTGGGGGGAAGAGATGTAAGGGAATATGACCTTAAGACACTGCGAAACCAGGTTGCTGTTGTTTTACAGAAGAATATCCTGTTTTCAGGTACTATTGAAGAAAACCTGCGCTGGGGGGATAAAAACGCCACTCCAGAGGAAATAGCCCATGCCTGCAAGCTGGCCCAGGCAGATGAATTTGTTCTCCGTTTCCCGGATAAGTACAAGTCCTACATTGAACAGGGCGGTGCTAATGTTTCAGGTGGCCAGAAACAGAGACTTTGTATTGCAAGAGCACTTCTTAAAAAGCCGAAGATCCTGATCTTAGATGATTCTACCAGTGCAGTAGATACAAAGACAGATGCAATGATCCGGAGCGGATTTAAGGAATTTATCCCTGAGACTACAAAGATCATTATCGCACAGCGTATTTCATCTGTTCAGGAAGCCGATCATATTATTGTAATGGATGGCGGAAAGATCCAGGCAGTTGGAAATCACGAAGAACTGATGAAAGCCAGCCCGATCTACAGGGAAGTATATGAATCACAGAACAAAGGAGGCGGTCAGGATGAAGAATAATGGAAAAGCCATGGCAAAGGCTGGAAAAAAGACGTTTTTGCGCCTGATCCGCACCATTTTCGGATTTTTCCCGGTGCTGATGCCTCTGGTACTCATAGGTATTTTATTTAATGCTATTGTAGGTTCTATTCCGGCAGTTTTTATGCAGAAGGTTATTGCTGTGGTAGAACAGAACTGGCAGTCCGGTGACTGGAATGGCTGCAAGGATGAGATCCTGCGTTATACAGGTATCCTTCTTACACTTTATGGTCTGGCGCTTGCAGCTTCTATCTTCTATAACCGGAAAATGGCTGAGATCACCCAAGGAACTTTAAAGAAGCTGCGTGAAAAAATGTTCAACAGTATGCAGGATTTTCCTGTAAAATATTTTGACACTCATAATCATGGGGATATTATGAGTTACTACACCAATGATATTGACACGCTGCGTCAGTTGATCTCCCAGAGTATTCCACAGTTTTTAAATTCTGCTGTTATGGTAACTACAGTATTCTGCGTCATGCTTTACTATAGTATCTGGATGGCACTGGTGGTAGTTGCAGGTGTTGTGCTCATGCTGCATATTATAAAGAAAGTAGGGGGAAGTTCTGCAAAATTCTTTATCCAGCAGCAGAAAGCTATTGGTAGGACAGAAGGTTTTGTGGAAGAAATGATGAACGGCCAGAAGGTCATTAAGGTGTTCTGCCATGAAGAAGAAAGCGAAAAGGCTTTTGATGCTATTAATGATGAGCTGTTCCATGTGTCTGAAACAGCTAATAAATACGCAAATACCCTGGGACCGATCTTAAACAATATCGGTAACCTGCTGTATGTGGCAGTTGCTCTTGCAGGAAGCTTATTCCTGATGCTTAAGGTGCCTAATTTCAGCATTTCCAGATTGCCATTTTCTATCAGTATCGTAGTGCCGTTCTTAAACATGACCAAACAGTTTGCAGGAAATATCAACCAGGTTTCCCAGCAGATCAATGCCGTTGTTATGGGTATGGCAGGTGCAGAGCGTATTTTCAGCCTGTTAGATGAAAAGCCGGAAGAAGACGAAGGCTATGTTACCCTGGTAAATGCAATAGAAAATCCAGATGGAACTCTCACCGAGCATAAAGAGCGTACCGGTGTCTGGGCATGGAAACATCCCCACAGTGACGGAACGGTTACTTATACCAGGCTGACAGGTGATGTACGTTTTGAAAATGTAGATTTTGGTTATGATCCTGGTAAGACAGTTCTTCATAATATTACACTGTATGCAGAACCTGGCCAGAAGGTAGCTTTTGTAGGTGCGACTGGTGCCGGAAAGACTACTATCACTAATCTGATCAATCGTTTTTATGATATTTCTGATGGAACCATCCGTTATGATGGCATCAATATCAGGAAGATCAAAAAGTCAGATCTGCGCCATTCTTTAGGTATTGTTTTACAGGATACCAACCTGTTTACAGGTACTGTAATGGAAAATATCCGATACAGCAACCCGGATGCAACAGACGAAGAGTGTATCGGAGCAGCAAAACTGGCCGGCGCCCATGATTTTATCACCCGTCTGCCGGAAGGCTATGAGACAGTGATTACCGGAAATGGTGAGAATTTATCTCAGGGACAGAGACAGCTGATCTCCATTGCCAGAGCAGCCACTGCAGACCCGCCAGTTATGATCTTAGATGAGGCAACATCCTCTATCGATACACGTACAGAAGCCATTGTGCAGCGGGGAATGGACGCCCTGATGCAGGGGCGTACAGTATTTGTCATTGCACACAGACTATCCACAGTGCGTAACTCCGATGTGATCATGGTACTGGAACAGGGCCACATCATCGAGCGCGGCAGCCATGATAAGCTGATCGAGGAGAAAGGAAAGTATTATCAGTTGTATACTGGGGCGTTTGAGTTGGAATGATAACGCGGGTATGTAAATAGGATTTATAGATTTGTGAGAAAAAATGTTCGCTCGGAGTCTTTCTGTGCCTGATTTTGTGAGAAGATTTTTTGTCAGTTGTGCCCATATTTCTGAGGCATACGCGGCGCGTATGTTGATGAAATTTGGGTGCGACTGGCGGAAAATCGGCCACAAAGGCAGGTGCATGAAAGGCTTCGAGAGGACATATAGAAAAGGGGGAAGGCAGATGGTTGAAAGAAAAGCGTTCTTAAAAGCCTACAACATTGACGAAGACGATTTTAAGGCAGCTGACATTTCCTGGGAAGAGCTGGCAGCGATCTATGATGATTATCTGTCAAAAGAAGAAAAACTTCGTGGGATCGGCAAAGACTTTGTCAATGATTATCTCTATGATATTGAGCGGGCGGGAATTCATTCCTACCGCTACCGTACCAAAAATCCGGGACATCTTTTAGAGAAGATCATACGAAAAAGAAAAGAAGATCCGGAGAAATTCAAAGATCTGAACCGGAGCAATTATTACAAATACATGACCGACCTGATCGGTATCCGTGTATTCTTCCTGTACCGGGAAGACTGGATCTACTTCCACAAATATATTACCACTGTATTTGAAAATGATCCAAGTATCTACGTAAAAGACCGAGGCCGGGATTTTGACGAAGATCCGTCCCACTGCTATATTGCAGAGCGTCCAAAGGTATACCGTAGAAATGGTGATACACGCATTTATGATGAAAAACTGATCGATATCAAGTCAGACGGCATTTACCGTTCTCTCCACTACATTATCAAGTATAAAGGATATTATGTGGAGATCCAGGGAAGAACGCTGTTTGAGGAAGGCTGGAGCGAGATCGATCATGACATCGTCTATCCGTATTATAAAGACGATGAAATGTTAAAAGATTTTTCTACCTTATTAAACCGCCTTTCCGGTATGGCAGATGAGATGAGTTCCTATTTCCGCAGGATGCGCAGTGTGAGAGAAGAGCAGGGGTTACTGTCACACCATTCGGGGGAAGGTAAAAAAGAATGATAGTTCAACCATGACAGTAACAAAAATACGCTTTCTTTTCCAGGTTCCAGAAGGAACCATAGAAGAGAAAGCGTATTTTTTATATACAGCAGTGAGCAAGAATGTTATACTCACATGCTTTCTGTTTTAACCAGCCAGATGCAGTACATTGATCAGTAAGATCCAGCTTAATCCATAGTAAGAAACAACAGCAACCAAGTCGTTTACAGTTGTGATCAGTGGACCAGAAGCAACGGCCGGGTCAACATTGATCTTTTTAAAGAACAGTGGGATACAGGTACCTACGGCACCGGAGATCACCATTGCTAAAAGTAACGCAGCTCCGATACAGCCGGATACAGCATAGGCGAATGCAAAAGGCTTTCCTTTTGCGACTACAATGTATAAGCCAATGGCTGTGAAAGAAAGTACGCCAAGGATCAGACCATTTGAGAAGGCAATGCGCATTTCCTTCCATACCAGTTCCAGCTTCTGCTTTCCGGTAAGGGACTCGTCCATAAGCACACGGATGGTAACAGCCAGAGACTGGGTACCAACGTTTCCGGCCATGTCCAGGATCAGGGACTGGAAGCACATGATCAGTGTCAGCTGGCTTACTACCTGTTCAAAGAGGCCTACAACAGAGGAAACTACCATACCCAGAGCCAACAGAACTAACAGCCATGGAAGACGTTTCTTTAAACTTTCTTTTAAAGGTTCCTTTAAATCTTCCTCAGCAGTCAGACCTGCGAACTTAGCGTAATCTTCACCCATCTCATCATCGACCAGGTCTACGATACTCTGGGAAGTGATAACACCTAACAGTTTGTTGTTATTATTAAGGACTGGGATAGAGTCCTCGGAATAGTCTTTCAGTTTTTCAATACAGTCATCGATCAGTTCATGACCATATACATAAGGATAAGAGGTAACGATCAGATCCTCCAAAGCGGAGTCCTGTCTTGCAATGATCAGATCCTTCAGATCCATTGCGCCATAAAAGGTCTGATCCTCTGTTACCATAAAAATGGTAGAAATATTGTCATTCTTAGCTGCCTGTTCTACCAGACTGCTCATAGCCTGCTTTACGGTCAGATTTTCGCGGATCACAATACAGTTTGTGGTCATCCAGCTACCGATCTCGTCTTCATCGAAGGCTGCGATCACGGCAATATCTTTTTTTGCGTCATCATCCAGAAGTTCTGTAAGAAGAGAGCGTTTTTCTTTGGAAGTCATTTTCAAAACATCCACAACAGCGTCTGTTTCCATAGCAGAAAGGATAGCAGCAGCTTTCTTTACGTCCATTTCATCCAGATATTCCGCTGCCTGTTTCTGGTCGATATGCTCGAAAATATCAGAAAGCATATCTGTATCAAGGATACGGCAGATCTTGCGCCGTTCAGCTAAGGTCAGTTCCGGGAAAATGTCAGCAAGGTCGTTTTCATGGTAATCTTCCAGTTTATTTCTCAGAATACCCGGTGAGGCATTGCTTCGGATTACAGACAGAATCTCCTGGCTGTGATCCTGAACTTGAACTTTGTTTTCCATTTCAGTCTCCTTTTCATCTTTATTTTATTCAGTTTTCAACACGCCATCCTGTATAAAACATGATTTTATGGGCACAACAAAACCTGCACCTGTAAAATGTGCAGAAATAATAAACGCAGCATGTATCTGTGCGTCTGAGGATACGCGTGACAACTAAATTGAAAGACGGTATCCGTCCTCCATTTACAGTTTTGCGATGGATATTACAGGAGTTGTAAGAACGGGATAAGAAATGAAAAAGAAGTCCTGTATTTCAAGTTATATGAAATTATACGAAACAGAACAGACCGCTGTTTCCTTTATATCCCGTGCGTCTACTTCGCCCATGACTATCGCAACCGTCCATTCTGTTCACCTGCCTTTTTCGTAAGATTAATGACCTGATGGCCTGAAGCGTTTATTAACAACTTCTTTACATATTATAAAGCCTGAGCTCAAAATTTTCAATATAAAATGTGTACAGGTACTGATAAAATTGTGTAAAATTTCTCAAAAAGGATATGAAAAAAAGATGGCACGAAAAATAGAAAAAGTGTTTCGCACCATCTTTTATAGTGAGATATTCTTAACGCCTGATATCTGGCAGAAGGGGACTTATAAATATAAATAGGTTACAGTCGGTAGCATACTTTGCCTGGATTTAAGATCATTTTCGGATCAAATACACGTTTGATACCTTCCATTAACGCCATGTTGGTCTCACCAATAGACTCTACCAGATACTGGATCTTACCGGAGCCGATACCATGTTCACCGGAAACAAGTCCGCCCTGTGCGGACGCCTCTTTATAGATAAGGTCAAAGAATTTATCTACTCGCTTTTTAAATTCTTCTTCTGTAAGGTCATTGGAGCACTCATAAATATGAAGATTTCCGTCACCTGCATGTCCAAAGGAACGGATCACAAGACCACATTCCTCGCCGGTCTTATTTACAAATTCAAGATAAGAAGCGATCTTTGTAACAGGAACGACTACATCACACTCATCAAGGAGCTTAGTCTCTTCCATGATCACTTCCAGGAAAGCAGAGCGGGCTGCCCAGGCGTCACGCATTTTGGCAGGACTGTCAGCAACCAAAACGTCCATGGCACCGGCGTCAAGGACCAGTTCAGCTGCCTGTTCAAGAAGTGTATATAACTGGTCTTCGCTGTCAGAATCCAGAGTGATCAGAAGATAAGCGCCTACAGGCTGTCCCTCCATTTCTCTCGGAAAAGTAGAACGTCCGGTATGGCGTTCGGAAGCCAGTACGATCTCACGTTCCATAAATTCGATGGCCTGAGGATTTAAAGAAGACATTTTTAATTTCGGTACTGTTTCAAGAGCAGTTTTCAGATCTTCAAATGGTACGATCAGAGAAGCGCTTGCCTTTGGAGCAGGAATGATCTTTAAGGTCAGTTCCGTAATGATGCCTAATGTACCTTCAGAGCCGATCATAAGGTTCAACAGAGAATAACCGGAAGAGGTCTTGGAAACCGTAGCACCAAGGTGGGTGATCTCGCCCGTTGGAAGCACAACGGTCATGGCGCGTACATAATCTCTGGTGGAACCATATTTAACAGCGCGCATGCCGCCTGCATTAGTAGCTACATTTCCACCTACGCAGGCAAATTTTTCACCTGGATCCGGCGGGTACATCATGCCTTTTGTCAGGCAGTCCGCAGCAAGGTCATTTAAAAGAACGCCACATTCAATATTTACAACGAAATTTTCCAGATCATAATTTAAGATCCGGTTCATTTTTGACATATCAAGAAGAACACCGCCAAGAAGGGGAACAGCGCCGCCTGCAAGTCCGGTTCCGGCACCTCTTGGTGTAACAGGAATGGTATTTTCATAGCAGATCTTCATAATAGCAGCTACTTCCTCTGTGGAACGTGGCTGGACTACCAGGTCGGGCATATGAGTGCCGTAAATAGGCATTTCATCTCTGGAAAAATCAGGGTTGATATCATCGCCGGTAAGGATGTGATCCGATACCGCTTTCAGCTTGGAAATGATCTCAGGTGTGAGAGTATTATATTGATCCATAGTTTATAACCTCCTGTGCTGTATATCAGGGCGTATCTTTTTTAAAACAGAGCCCTGTTCATCTGGCAGTTTCATTATATAAAAAAGGGCCAAAATTGTGCAATGTGTAAAATATACAAAGATAAAAAGGGGATTTTGTATGTAATTTTATTAACAATGCACAATAAAACAGGGATGACTTTTACATGATTTTCCGGAAAGGATTTTCCGGAAAAGATGAGAGGGGAGAAAAAAACGGAAAGGCTTTGCCGGTTTTTAAACTATGGTTTGTTAGAGAATTAACGACCTTGAAACAGCAGTAAAAATGACAGGAAATACCATGAGAAAAATGCTGTTTTTTTATGTTGAAAATCAACAAAAATTGTGAAAAGTGAAAGAGGAATGGGAAAAGCGCAAGGATTTTGGGGAATACACTTGTATAGTGAAATTATTTTAGGTATAATGAAATGAGATATACTAAGATGAAACGGGCAGACTGCCGTTTTATCAGACAAAAAATAGGAGGAATACTCGTGAACAGAGAGAAGATTATTGTAATCGACTTTGGCGGTCAGTACAATCAGCTGGTTGCCCGCCGTGTACGTGAGTGCAATGTTTATTGTGAGATCTATTCTTACAGAACTGATATTGAAAAGATCAAAGAAATGAATCCAAAGGGTATCATTTTAACCGGCGGACCAAACAGTGTATATGAAGAAGGCGCTGCAACCTGCAGCAAAGAACTGTTTGAACTGGGAATTCCGGTACTTGGACTGTGCTATGGTGCACAGCTGATGATGCATTTATTAGGCGGTCATGTATGCAAGGCACCTGTTCGTGAATACGGAAAGATCGAAGTAACCGTAGATCAGTCCAGCAAGCTGTTCAGTAACGTATCTGAAAAGACCATCTGCTGGATGAGCCACAACGATTACATCGAAAAAGAAGCTCCTGGATTTAAGATCATCGCTCACACAGACAACTGCCCGGTAGCAGCTGTAGAGTGTGCAGAGAAGAACCTGTATGCGATCCAGTATCATCCAGAGGTACTTCATACTGTAGAAGGAACCAAGATGCTGTCCAACTTCGTATACAATGTCTGCGGTTGTGCAGGTGACTGGAAGATGGATGCATTCGTTGAGAATACCATCAAAGCCATCCGTGCAAAAGTTGGAAACGGTAAGGTGCTGTGTGCACTGTCCGGCGGTGTAGACTCCTCTGTAGCAGCAGTTATGCTTGCAAAGGCAGTTGGCGACCAGCTGACCTGTGTATTCGTAGATCACGGTCTGCTGCGTAAAAACGAAGGCGACGAAGTAGAAGAAGTATTCGGACCAAACGGCCCATACAACTTAAACTTCATCCGTGTCAATGCTCAGGACCGTTTCTACGGCAAATTAGCAGGTGTAGAAGAGCCTGAAAGAAAACGTAAGATCATCGGTGAAGAATTCATCCGTGTATTTGAGGAAGAAGCAAAGAAGATCGGCGCTGTAGACTTCCTGGTACAGGGAACCATCTATCCAGACGTTGTAGAAAGCGGTCTGGGCGGCGAGTCCGCAGTGATCAAGTCCCACCACAATGTAGGAGGACTTCCTGACTACGTAGATTTCAAGGAGATTATCGAACCTCTCCGTGACCTGTTCAAAGATGAAGTACGTAAGGCCGGCTTAGAGCTTGGTATCCCAGAGAAACTGGTATACCGTCAGCCATTCCCAGGTCCAGGCCTTGGAATTCGTATCATCGGCGAAGTAACCGCTGAAAAAGTAAAGATGGTACAGGAAGCAGACGCCATCTACCGCGAAGAGATCGCAAACGCAGGTCTCGACCGCAGCATCGGCCAGTACTTCGCAGCACTGACCAACATGCGCTCCGTAGGCGTTATGGGCGATGAAAGAACCTACGACTACGCCATCGCATTAAGAGCCGTAAACACCATCGACTTCATGACTGCCGAAGCAGCCGAGATCCCGTGGGAAGTACTTGGAAAAGTGGCAAGCAGAATTGTTAATGAAGTGAAGCATGTGAACAGAGTGCTTTATGATTGCACTGGAAAGCCACCGGCTACGATTGAGTTTGAATAGTAAACAGAGAGCCGGGAAGCCGCATAAACAGCGGACTTTCCGGCTCTTAGTATGTGTCGTGATACCTTCTTGATACCTGTTTGAGTTAGGGCTTTTTTGGAAGTCCTATGAAATTAGCAATTTCATCAACGGTGGGATGTAAAATAGTGTTTGATAATTCAAGTTTTTTTATTGAAAGTCCTTTAAAAAGCTCTTGATTTTTATATTTGCATAGTATTTCATAATCTTCTTTGCTTATATCAGTCTCTCCATGCATTGAAGAATTTCTGAATTGATATAATTCATCTAAAGGTTCATACAGTTTATATGGTAAAAAGTCAATGTTTATGCCACGTTTGCGAACTAGATTTTTCATATCATACCAATTTAAGTGTTTCTTTGGTATATTTTCGAGTCCGGATAGTTGAATGATTTCATTGACCTCACGTTCTATAATTGAAAGGTATTGTTTCATAAGAATGCTAGGTGCAATAGTAAATCTGTCGTCCTTTAAATAATATTCTTCTTCAATGACATCAGCGGAAACTAAATCTAAAATAGATGCATCAGTAAGCCCGCAATATTGTGTTTTGTAGAGCATATATAAATCATTGATTCTGTTGGTGCTATGCCAATCTATATAAATGGCTTTATTGGGGCTGTTTGTTGTGTTAAGTGTGATATTTTGCACAGTATCATATATATCAACGGTAATATCAATATCTGAAATACTAACGTCAATACCTCTTGTAATAATACAATATGCAGTGACTAAGAAAGCATTCATCGCCGAATAACAACAGCGTACATAGTCGCTTTTCATTAAATACTCGTTATAATTGCTTATTAGTAATTCATTAATAATTTGACGTTCACTTGTTGTTAATTTTGGAAATGATAATGCACGTTCCGTTATACTTTGAGATGGGGACATATAATTTAAAAAAGTTTGGTATTCGTTTATTCCATTAGAAGAACGTAACAAATTTTTGGTATGTTGAATAATCATCTGGTCATTTATCGTGGTAAATGATAGTAGTCCAATTAATTGTTCAAGGCTACAAAGAACAAAAGCACGCTCTCCGTTAAAAGGATTTGTTTTTCCTATGATTTGTTGATTTGAAACCGTAAATAAATTTTTAGTGTATGCAGATATTTCGGGTTCACTAATATTAATGGATGTAGTGTCTGATTTTGGATTATTATTCATGTCGGTAATTCCTCCAATCATAGGAATTATTTTTTTTGTCATTTCCTTTTTCATCAACGCTACTGCTGGAAGCAGGCCAGTTGATTTTCCATTCAAAATATT
>ERZ1026884.693-NODE-693-length-20707-cov-8.928288_pt1 | contig 20707 bp, 16 predicted proteins | sample MGYA00380172_ERZ1026884 | MGnify/ENA primary metagenome ERZ1026884 (study PRJEB33269, sample SAMEA4719808) | human gut metagenome | biome: human-associated habitat; feature: organic feature; material: feces | place: Cameroon | collected 2013-10 ... | reverse complement strand
AATTGAGGCGTTTTCTGCGTTTATTATTGTTGAATATCAACTATTTACGATATCAATTTTTATCAAAACCATGCAGAAAAATATTATAGATTTTGAACACCCTACCTAACGGGGTGAGGCTGGCGCATGAAAGATTCTAATGAAAAATTATGACTTATTTCTGTGGAAGTTTTTTTTTGAACATTACTAAAACAAAATAGTACTTTCTTTGTCGGAAAGTACTTTCTTGTTTTAAAGAGTGGCTTTGTTTCACGAACCTATCATCTTAAAATAAATTTCTATGGCTTCGCGTAGTTCGCTAATGCACATATATTCTTCTGCCGTGTGTGAGCGAGCAGAATCGCCTGGACCCATCTTGAAAGAGGGAAAGCGCATTAGGGCTTGGTCGCTTAGGGTGGGGGAACCAAAGGGAGTGCGACCTTGTGAAATTGCGGCACGCACAAGAGGGTGTGTGGGAGAAATTCGTGAGGAATGCAAACGTGTAGAGCGTGGTGTGACATCGCAACTTACGTGTTGACGTATGTATTCTAAAACCTCTTCGTTTGTGTAACACTCATTAGGTCTTACATCCACCACAAAGGTGCAAGTGTCGGGCACTACATTATGTTGCGTACCTGCGTTGACCATTGTCACACTCATTTTTACGGGGCCAAGCAAGTCGGTTTCTTGCGCAAAATGGTAAGTGCGGAACCACTCTATGTCGGGCAATGCTTGATAGATTGCATTAATGCCTTCATTGCGTGCTGCATGACCAGAACGTCCGTGCGCAGTACAGTCTAATACCATAAGTCCTTTCTCTGCAATCGCAGGTTGCATGCCTGTGGGTTCGCCCACAAGTGCCACGTCTATGTGGGGTAGGTGAGGCAGTGCTGCTTCAATGCCGTTTTTGCCCGAAACCTCTTCCTCAGCCGATGCCAAGAACACCAAGTGGTAGGGAAGATTCTCATTGCGCAATGCCAGGAATAATTCCATCAGCGTAACCAATCCACCGCCGCAATCATTACTACCCAAACCATAAATACGACCGTTTTCTACACTTGCTTGAAAAGGGTTGTGAATCCAACTTGCTGCTGGTTTCACGGTGTCGATGTGCGCATTAAGCAATAGGGTGGGCTTTTCGTTTCGTGTGTCGGCTGCATGGGTTCCTTGCAAAGGTTGTTCGCACCACACATTGTTGCCGAGTCGTTGTGGGTTAGCCCCCTCTTTGGCAAGATAGTCAAAGAGAAAGTCTGCTGCTTCTGTCTCGTTGCGGCTAATAGAGGGTATGGCAATGAGACTTTTCAGAATATGGGTGGCACGTTGTGTCAACAAGTCGAAGTTGGGGTTCATAGGCATGAAGTTTTTTATAAAGGAGGTGTAAAATCTATAGGCTAAGCATTTTGCAAAGCGCTAATCTACATCGAAGTATATGTTCACGCTCTTGTACACCGCAAATTGGTGAACAGCCTCACGTGCTGAGAGTAAACATTCGCGAACGCTTGATGCTGTATAAGTGGGCGAAACCTTCAACATGATTTTGCGGATGTATTGCAACTGCACACGCGACACCATCGGGCGGTCAGGTCCGAGCAAATCTTCTTTAAAATATCGGCGTAAGAGTGCGGCAAGGTGTTGTGCCGCATGGTCTACCACATCGTCGTTTCGATGTTTCAAATAGATATTTATTAGTTTGTAAAAGGGTGGATAATGAAAGTTGCGTCGTTCTTGAATTTGTGTGTCATACATATCCTTATAATCCGCATTCACCACTTGTGTAATCACAGGATTGTCAGCTTGCTTTGTTTGCAAAATAACCAATCCACGTTCGCCTCTACGTCCTGCACGTCCAGCCACCTGACTCATCATTTGGAATGCACGTTCGTAAGCACGGAAATCGGGCACATTTAGCATTTGGTCAGCGTTGATAATGCCTACCACACGCACATGGTCAAAGTCCAACCCCTTCGTCACCATCTGTGTACCAATCAATAAGTTGGTTTCGTTGTGTGCAAAGCGGTCAATAATTTGTTCGTATGCAGTGCGCGAACGTGTTGTGTCTAAGTCCATTCGTTCGGTATGGGCTTCGGGGAAAACGCGTTGTGCTTCTGCTTCAATTTTTTCGGTGCCATAGCCCATGTCTTTTAGTTCTGTGCCATTGCAGCACGGACATTGGTTAGGCACATTATATTGTGCACCACAATAATGGCACACCAATTTCGACAAGCGTTGGTGGTAAGTAAGCGTCACATCGCAACGTGTGCAGCGTGGGGTCCAACCACAAGTGCGACATTCAAGAATGGGCGAAAAACCTCGGCGGTTCTGAAAGAGAATAGCCTGACCTTTGTTTTGCAATGCGTGGTGTACTGCATCTGTCAAGTTAGGCGAGAAAGGCGTTTTCATCAGTTTCTTACGCTTTAACTCTTTCACGTCCTCCACACGAATCTCGGGCAATAGTACGTCACCAAATCGATGTAGCATTTCTACCAAACCATATTTCCCATTTGTGGCATTATAATAAGTCTCTAATGAGGGAGTGGCAGTACCCAAAAGCACCTTTGCGTGTTGTTGTGCTGCCATTAGTATGGCAGTATCGCGTGCGTTATATCGGGGGGCAGGGTCAACTTGTTTATAACTTGTTTCGTGTTCCTCGTCCACAATAATCAATCCCAAGTTTTTGAAGGGCAAAAACAAGGAAGAGCGTACCCCCAAAATGAGAGGATAAGCCTCAGATGAGAGTTGATGTTTCCAAAGTTCAACACGTTCGGCATCAGGGAATTTAGAATGATATACTCCCATTTGCTTGCCAAATACACGCGCCAATCGAGTTGTAAGTTGGGTGGTCAATGCAATTTCGGGCACCAAATAGAGCACCTGTTTGCCTTGTGCCAATGTTTCGCGAATTAACTGAATGTATACTTCAGTCTTTCCGCTCGAGGTAACACCATGTAGTAGACATACGTTTTTCTCGCCAAACACATTTATTATTTCGTCGTGCGCCCTTTGTTGTTCCGTACTAAGCGGTTTTGCCAATGTGGGACCTTCGTGAAAAGCTTCTGCGTTTGGCTGTAATCGACTTGTTTCAACGGCATAGGTCTCCATGAACCCTCTTTTTTTCAATGCAGCCAAAGCTGTGGTAGCATTCGGTTCACGGCAAAGCTCATGTCGGCTTACAGGTTTAAGCAACTTCGGGTTTTGAAGTTTGAAGGCAGCCGTAGCCTCTGCCAAATCCAAGTAGCGCATGCACAAAGCCTCTTGTGCAGGTGCTCTTTTCAAGGCGTCAAGGGCTTGATGCAAAGTTTCTTCTGTTTGTAGCGCTTCAGTCAAGCGCACATACGTTTCGGTGCGTGGTTTAAAACTTTGAGCCAATGTTTCGCGCACTATGATAGCCCCCATTTCCATGAGTCGTCGCACAGGGCGAATGAGTGCTTTCACGCCCAATGCCTTTTCTATCGCCAAAATATCATGTCCTTTTTCATTGTCGAGCGCATGCAATATGGCATAGTCACGATCAGAAAGTTCTGCTCCTTCTGTGTCAAAATCTGCATTTCGCAGCAAAATTGTTTCGCTCTCCAATTTCAGTCCCGAAGGCAAGGCAGCCTTCATAACCTCGCCCAATGTACACATATAGTAATAGGCAATCCACTGCCAAAGTTTAAGTTGCTCGGGCAGTAAAATCGGTGCATTGTCTACCACATCAGATATAGGCTTAAGCTTGTTTTGTGGCGAAGGGTTTTCATTCAGCACCTCCAGCACAATGCCTGTGTAGTAGCGTCGGGTGCCAAATTGCACCACCACGCGTGAACCTACTTGCACTTTATCAGCGAAATCGGGTGGTAGGACATAAGTAAAATAGCCCGCCACGGCAAGTGGCAGGACTACTTGAACATATTGCACATTGTGCTTTTGCATCATTCTATAAAGAATTGGGGGAACTTATGTATTACAGGCGGAAGCCCTTAGGTACTGCTGTTTCAAAGCGCAAAGGTTCGCCCGTAATGGGGTGATAAAAGTTGAGGCGGTAAGCGTGCAAAGCCAATCGACCAATAGGGTTATCGCCATTGCCATATTTTGTATCGCCACAAACGGGGTGACCCAAATCTTGCATGTGTACGCGGATTTGGTTTTTACGTCCTGTTTCGAGTTTTAGTTCTACCAACGAGTGCTTACCATCAGTTTTCAACACGCGGTAGTGTGTCAAAGCATACTTACCCCCATTGTCAACGGGCGAAGAATAGGTGAAATATGCCTTGTTATCCTTTAGCCAACTCTCTACGCTACCCTTTGGCTCGTCAAGTTGTCCTGAAACCAAAGCCAAATAACGTCGGTCTGTCACAATGTCGCGCCAGTTGTGCTCCAAAATCTGTTCGGCTTCAAGTGTTTTGGCATAAACCAACAAACCCGAAGTGTCGCGGTCGAGGCGATGCACCACGTGTGCCGTACATTTTTGGTGTGTGCGGTGAAAATAATCATCGAGCACCTTTTTCACGCAGAAAGAGTGGTGCGATGAAGCCATAGACAAAATGCCTGGAGCCTTTTCGATAACGATAACCTGTGGGTCCTCGTACACAATTTTAACAAACTTCGATTGCAATTCGCCCTTGGGTTTGCGTTTTGAAATTTCTACCAATTGCCCAGGTTGCAAGGGTAAGTCAAATTGTTTAGTGTTCTTATGGTCAACGCGTATACCGCCACCACTCAAGATGGCTTTAGCGCGACTACGGCTCACGCCGCTAAGCGCATGTTCAATAAATTCGAGCAAAGTAGTGCTCTCTTTTACACGGAAAGAAGTGTAGCGTAGTGAAGAAGAATTTCGCATTTTCTGTATTTTTGGTAATGCTTAGTCAATATGTATTTATGCTTTGAAATATAAGATTTTTAGAGCCACCCTTTAGTTTTTATCGAGAGCGTATCCACTTCAAAAAACTATTCAAAGTAGAAGGTCAGCACCATCATACCCACTGTGGCGCGGTCGATGCTCTGTGTGTATATGAGTTGCGAAGGGTCGTTAATGTCCTTTCGGTTCTTTTGTAACACATTTCCCAGTCCAAAGCAAAATTTGAGTTCGGGTATAAACTTAAAAAACGGCATATAAAGGTCGCAGCCCAATCCTGCCTCAAGCATTATGTTCAGCGGTTTGGTGCGCAGTTTGCTTTGTTTGGTCGTAATCAAGTCATACATAGGTGCCACGCCTGCCACCACATAGGGGCGGTAGTTATTAAAGCGTGGTGCAGCAATCTTTAGGTCAACGGGCACACCAATATAGCACGACTTCATGTCCTGCTGTTCGGTATGTTGCGTGTTCAGTTCTTTAAACATAACGTGGCGTGACCCAAAGTGCAAAGAGGGCAGCACACGCAGTCCTAAGTAAGAATTAATGCGCCATTCGCCCAACACGCCCACCGAGAAACCAAAGTTCGCTTGGTCAGTTTGTGCCACCCACTGTTGTCCGGCTGTAGCCTCAGATGCAGCAGGCTGATAGCCATTGTTGCTAAGGTGCATAGACTGATCGTGTGCACCGACAAAGAAGCCGTAGTGAAAACGGCGTTCGTCGATGTAAGGCTTGTTTTGCACACGCCTTTGTTGAGCCCATGCGCCGAGGGTAGTCAGCACAGTTAGCAATATGGTGATGATAAATTTGTTCATATACACTAATAAAACTCTCACGCGCGCGTTTTATTGTGTGCATGCCGAGTTAATATTGTTCTTAGTAAGTGCAAAAGTAATAAAAGTTTGCCTCATTGCTTTCTTGTATGAAAGAAATATGTAACTTTGCTGCGCAAACATCGTTTGTTAGCTGTGGGCAACTGCGGTGCAAAGGGTGTTTTGCAAGGACAATAACTCAACAAAACAATTTTTAAATTCTACTATTATGGCTTACGTAATTGGTGACGACTGCATCGCTTGCGGTACTTGTATCGACGAATGCCCCTCTGGTGCAATCTCTGAGGGCGAAAAGTATTCTATCGACCCCAACGTTTGTGTTGATTGTGGCACTTGCGCTGATGTTTGCCCTTCAGGTGCTATCGCTCCGGGCGAATAATTGTCGATTCAATCGTCAACTTAACTCAACAGGCTGCCTAATTTCTGTTTGCATAAGCAGATTAGGGCAGCTTTTTTTGTGCGCATATTTTAATAATCATCCGTTTCGTGTGGAAAAATGTGAGAAAAATATAGAGATTTCTAGAAAAATGTAGCATATACCACACATTTGGTATTCCATTGTCTGATAAAAGCCCGTATCTTTGCACCATCAAAATCCAACACATAAAACCATTAAAGATATGAGCCAAATTTATCATTCGCTTACCGAACTCGTGGGCAATACTCCATTGCTCGAAGTGACTAACGTAGAACAAGCCCTTGGACTTAAAGCCCGTGTGCTTGTAAAACTCGAATATTTTAACCCTGGTGGTAGTGTAAAAGATCGTGTGGCACTTGCCATGATTGAAAATGCTGAACGTACGGGTAAACTTGCCAAGGGTGGTGTAATTATTGAACCCACCAGTGGTAACACAGGTATTGGACTTGCTTGGGTAGCCTCGGTGAAGGGGTATCGCATAATTCTCACCATGCCCGAAACCATGAGTCTTGAGCGTCGCAACTTGCTTAAAGCTCTTGGTGCAGAGTTGGTGCTCACCCCTGGTAGCGAGGGCATGAAAGGTGCCATAGCCAAGGCAAAAGAGTTGCAGCAAACACATCCAGACAGTTTTATTCCGCAACAGTTTGAAAATCCTGCCAACCCTGCAGCACATACGCGTACCACAGCCGAGGAAATTTGGCGCGATACAGAGGGCACTGTTGCAGCCTTTGTAGCAGGTGTTGGCACAGGTGGTACCGTGAGTGGCACTGGTCGTGGACTTAAAGCACACAATCCGCACATTCAAGTTCTTGCTGTAGAGCCTGCCACAAGTGCTGTGCTTGAGGGAAAACCTGCGGGACCACACAAAATTCAGGGTATTGGTGCAGGTTTTGTGCCTAAAAACTTTGATGCACAAGCTGTAGACAAAATAGTGCCAGTGGCAGATAATGATGCCATACGTGCCTCACGCCTTTTGGCACAGAAGGAGGGACTTTTGGTAGGCATTTCGTCGGGTGCAGCCTTGCATACAGCCATAGAATTGGCTAAACAGCCCGAATATGCGGGCAAAACCATCGTAGCTCTGCTCCCCGACACGGGTGAACGTTACCTCTCGACAGTGCTTTATGCTTTCGAGGAATATCCTGTAGACTAAACAAGAATGGGTATGCTTATAATAGCAGATAATCAACCCCTTACACGCGATGCACTGGCTGGTTACTTTGGTAATCAGTCCGTGCATTTTGCCATGTCGAAGGACGAAGTTTCGCACTTATTGCAGCAAACGCCCACGGGGAGCGTGATACTCGATTTTTCGCTCTTCGATTTTTCTACTCCCGAGCACATGCTCATTTATCTGCGCCGTTTTCCGCAGTCGCATTGGTTGTTGCTTTCAGCTGAGTTTACAGAAAATTTGTTGCGCTTATTGGGGAGCGAACCACAGGTAAGTTTTTTATTGAAAGATTGCAACAAAAACGATGTGTTGCAGGCGGTGTATAAGATGGAGCATGGCGAGCGTGTGGTATGTGCGCAAGTGCATGATGTTTTAGCGAATGGGGTGCAAAAGAATTTACATGCTCAACAGCAGCTCACCCACACCGAGGAGGAAATTTTGCGTCTAATAGCGCAAGGCATGACAGCTAAGGCAATAGCTGCAGAGCGTCATTCGTCAGTTCACACCATTGTGACGCACAAAAAGAACATTTTTCGCAAATTGGGGGTGTCAACAGCTTATGAAGCTACGCGCTATGCCTTGCGTGCAGGCATTGCCGAACTTGTGGAGTATTACATTTAAGGTGCTTTCGCAGGAAAACCGAATTTTCAACGCATCATTGTATTGGGTAAAATTCTAAAGAAAATTTGGTTCTTCCGTTAAATGCGTAGACGCTTGTTGTGTAAAGTGTATAACTTTAACGTGAAGAACCTTCTTCCTTTTCTCCCTTATATTTAGTCCAAGCGTCTTTGGTCATATACATTTGAATTTTATCTCCGTTTTTTACAATCATATAAGTATTATCAAATCGCAAGAGAGTCCAATTCATTGTTTGGTTCGACATTTGTATCTTAATCGCTCGAAGTAATTTCTGCTGTTCATTTCTCAATCGTTGCTTTTGAGCGGTACTGAGCAATGCTTTTGCATTTTTTCCACCTGCCAACTTGTTCATGCCCGCCCAAAAGTTAGGGTTATCGCCAATGGTTATTAGATTTGAAGAAATTTTGAGTGTCAAGTTATTACCACTCTTAGAACAAACCAAGGGTATCGTAATTCTATTTTCCCTCTGATCTAAACACATTTGAACCTTTCCATTAGCAAAATAGAAAAACGAAGTTAAATTCTCTGTATAGAACTTTCCTTTGATTTGAGCAATGCCAGTTTGTTTGGCAATAGCTATCGTATTGTCATCGTACAACTGAGCCTTCCCCGTTACTACTATCGAAAATAAAAAACACAATGTTAAAATGAACTTCATAAGAGACATTATTTTTATTAGATAAATATTGTGTAGTATTGTAATAATCTATAAACGCAAAAATACGAAATCCTAATTTCATATAACAAAATAAACCAAAAGATTTTTCTAAAAAATCTTCAGAAAATACCCCTCATTGGGGTATTGTAATCCTTCGGTATGATATCGGAATGGTTTCGGAATGTATTTGGCATTCCTTCGGGATGATATCGGGATGGCATCGGGTTTCTTCGGGTTGAATTTTGGGGTACCATTTTTATTTTCTGCCTCCGCTATAAATTTGCTATTCTTCACAATTTTCTCGCTTTAAGCGAAGATTAGCGAAGAATTAGCGGATGCCTATCGAAGTTCGAGAAATTCATAGCCAAAGCAGAACGAGAGTAATATTGACTGTAGAAAAAACGTGCATAATTTTTATGCCAATTTGTAAGGGCAGAAACTTCAAATATGATTCCATATTGAATGTTTCTGCCCTTACAGGTAGGGCTAAATTAAAACCCTTCTGTCGGAAAAATTAAATTTTGTCGAGCGCTTGTTTGATGTCATCGAGAATGTCTTCGATATCCTCAATACCTACAGACAGACGCATCAAGTCGGGGGCAATGCCTGCCTCGCGCAGTTGTTGTTCTGAGAGTTGGCGATGAGTGTGGCTAGCAGGATGGAGGATGCAAGTGCGGGCATCTGCCACGTGAGTGACAATGTTAATCATGTCGAGCGAATCCATAAAGCGAATAGCCGTGTCGCGGTCGCCCTTCAAACCAAATGCCATTACGCCACAAGAGCCGTTGGGCAAATATTTCTCAGCCAATTCGTGGTAGGCATCGCCCTTTAAACCACTGTAGCGCACCCAAGCAACACGCGGATCGTTTTGTAAAAATTCTGCTACGCGCTGTGCATTTTTGCAATGCTGTGGCATGCGCAAGTGCAAGGTTTGTAAACCGAGGTTCAGAATGAACGAGTTCATGGGCGCAGGGATAGAACCCAAGTCGCGCATAAGTTGCGCCACGAGTTTGGTGGTATAACCCATTTTGCCAAAGGCCTTCACATAGGTCAGTCCGTGATAGCTCTCGTCGGGTGTGCAGAGTCCAGGAAATTTTTCGGCATGTGCCATCCAATCGAAATTGCCACTGTCAACGACCACGCCCCCTACTTGGCTAGCTGTACCATCCATATATTTGGTGGTGCTATGTGTCACAATGTCGGCGCCCCACTTAAACGGACGACAGTTAACAGGGGTGGCAAATGTGTTGTCAACAATCAAGGGTACACCATTGTTGTGAGCCAACTGAGCAAGTTTCTCAATGTCGAGCACGGCACAACCTGGATTGCTCACAGTTTCGCCAAACACAGCCTTTGTGTTCGGTTTGAAAGCCTTTTGCAATTCGTCGATGCTATCGTTTTGGTTAACGAAGGTGCATTCGATGCCTAATTTTTTAAGAGTAACACCAAAAAGGTTGTAGGTTCCGCCATAAATCTCGTTGCAGGCAATAATGTGGTCGCCTGCCTCGCAGATATTGAATACGGCATAAAAGTTGGCAGCTTGACCACTGCTGGTAAGCACGGCACCCACACCGCCTTCGAGTTGTGCAATTTTTTTTGCTACCACATCGTTGGTGGGGTTTTGCAAGCGTGTATAGAAGTAGCCCTCTTTCTTTAAGTCGAAGAGCATGGCCATTTCTTCAGAGTTGTCGTATTTGAAGGTAGTGCTTTGAATGATAGGCGGTTCAATGGGTTCGCCGTTCTTGGGTTCGTAGCCTCCTTGTACGCAGATAGAGGCTGTTCGCAGATTTTTCTTCATCGGCTGATGTGTGTTTTATAAGACCAATTCGTGGAATAGAGTCTTGGGGTAATTTAAAAATTCGTGTTGCAAATGTACAAAAATGTTGCCGAAAAGGTTGAAAGAAGTAAGGATAAATAGCATTTTATGCCGTTTTTGTTTCCTGTAAGGGCTTTCTTGAAATTTAGGAAAGTGGGGATTTTTGTGCGTGGTGTAAGGTGATAGTTGCTGTCGCTTTCTTGTTAACGAACCTTGTAAGTAATTAAAAGTAACTTGGTGAGTTGCATAATCATGCATTATGCACTATCTTTACACGCTCAAAGGCAATGCCTTGTAGCTTGTGTTGTCTTGAACATAAAAACTCCCTCAACTAATCATTTACTCAAACAATCTTTTTAAAGCATGACCTCCAAAAAGTACCTCCTATCATTCGTGCTATTTTTGCTTACAGCAATTGGCTGTTGGGCAAAAAACTCAGTAAGCCCCATGACAGTTGGCAATGTCTTTGTTAAACTTAATGATCCCCAAGCTTTTGCCCCTGTGAATTTTATGAATTGGGGTGATACCGAAGTGAAAAGTATCATGTATTCTCTTTGCAACATGGATACGCAAGAGTGCATGGACCCTGTTACGCTGAACTTTGATACGCCACTTGCTGTCGATGAAGTACGTAAAATAAACATTCCTATTCCAGCGGGCACCTCGCTTGGAAAGGTCGATTTGATGCTTCATGTGCAGGAAGTAAATGGTGAATACAACGAATATTCTTCGCCCATTACTTACATTACCCGTTGCACGGTAAACAAAGTACCGCACAAACGTGTGTTGATTGAAGATTACACTGCCTTGTGGTGCCAATGGTGTCCTGTGGGTATGGTGGCAACCGAAGCCCTTGTGCGCGAACATCCAGACGACGTGGTAGCTGTAAGCATTCACAAAGGCGATAAGTTGGCAACAACCGCAGCCTATCAAAATGGCATGCTTTTTGATTATGCAGCCACTTTGCCTTCCGTATGGTGTGCACGTAAAGGAAAAATTGCGGGCTATGATGGTTCAAGTATGTACGAAAGCGAAAAGAACAACTTGACGCTTATGAACATAGACGTGAAAGCCACTTGGGACGAAATGGGCAACAACATCAGTGTGACCACCGAAGTAGAACCTTGTGCCAATCCCGAAGAAGGGGCTACCTATGCCGTAGGCTATGTGTTGACGGCAAGCGGATTGAAGGACGATAAGTGGTTGCAACAAGCTAATTATAGCGACTACATGAGCGATATCTATAAAGATGCACCGCCCGAAATGGACTTCTTCCGTGACCCTGCAAACTATGTGGGCGACAATTATTATGTGAAAGGGGTAACCTTTAACCACGTAGCCATAGTGAGTCAAGGCATACGCAATGGGGTGGCAAACTCACTTCCCAGTGTGTTGAAAGCCAATGAAGTGCAAACGCATACTACCACATTCGATAATATAAGCCAATATAGCTTGATTCAAGACCGCAACAAACTGCAAGTGGTGGCAATACTTTTCAACACAAAAAACAATGCAGTGGAGAATGCTGCCGTATGCTCTATAAGCAAATATGGCGAGGTGGCAGATAAAGACTTTAGTTTGTGTTTTGAACAAAGTGATTGGGCGACGCTTTATACAGATCGTGCCTACAAGGTGCCACAAGGTGTTGAAACCTATCGTGTGACAGAAGAAGGCAAGGTGGCACAAATTTCGGATGGAACAACCGCCACAGTGCACATTGCTGCAAACACAGCTTTATTGCTTAAAGGTAAACAAGGTGAAACTTATACCTTTGAATATACCGATGCTGCAAATACAACCATAGAAACAGCCTTGCGTGGTTCAATGAACAATGAATTGACCACGACGGGGGATGTCGCACTTACCGATGCAGATGTATATTATTATAAACTGAGTTACGATGAGACACAAAACCATATAGGTTTTTATTGGGGTGCCGAAGAAGGTGCTGCTTTTATGAATAATGCCGGTCGTTGTTACTTGGTATTGCCACGTAAAAGTGTAAGCGCAAATCGCAAGAAAGGTTTTGCCTTGGATGCAGATGAAAATACAGGTGGTGACAATGGAAACACAGGTGGGGGTGATACTCCGACAGGTGTGAAGCCATTGGATGAGGCTGCTTCTAAAAAAGTTCCCGTAATCTATGATGCAATGGGACGCAAGGTGAAAATAATGAAAGCTCCTGGCATTTATATTGTAAATGGAAAGAAAGTAGTAATGGAGTAAGGGGCATAGGTTATGCCTAATAAACGCATTTCTCAAAGATTTTTATCCCCCTTAAAAAGAATTTCAAGTATGAAGATATATGCCTTAATAGTTTCAGCATGTGTGGCAGTAGGTGCCCACGCTGGACCTGTAGATGTAAATAAAGCCAAGGCTTTGGCACAAAAATATTTGACTGCCCCCGTGAGTGTGGAAACGGTTTCGGCTGCTGCAATGGGCAAAGGAAAACAAGCACAGGTGGCAGAACCCGCTTTGCACATGTTTAATAACGAAAGCGGTGAAGGTTTTGTGATAGTGTCTGCCGACGATCGTGTGGGCAGTGTGTTAGGATATAGCGACCATGGTTCACTCGACCCACAAAATATGCCCGCACCACTCGCAGCCTTGTTGGCAAGCTATACACGTGCGGTTGAGGCGGTGAGAGTAGACAGTGTGAGTGTAACACCCAACTATGCCAAACCGCCCAAGGCTTATGTAAAACCTTTGGTAAGTACCCTGTGGAGCCAAGAATATCCCTATAACTATTATACCCCTAGAAGTAGTACTTCGGGACGTCCTACTTACACAGGTTGTGCGATTACAGCTACAGCACAAGTGCTTGCAGCCCACAAGTGGCCTAAACAACGTCCTGCTGCAGCCAAGAGAGGAGAAGGCGCCTTAGGGCTCGACCACTATGATTGGGACAATATGCTTAACGACTATAGTCACGGTGGATATAATGAAACACAAGCTCAGGCTGTGGGCGCATTGATGTATGACTTGGGTTATTTGGCTAGAGCAACCTATGGCGTGAATGGCACAATCTGCGATGAAGGAAAGGTGTGGAATACCTTGCAACAGTATTTTGACTGTACTGTGCGTCAGTTAGAAAAAGATATTTTGCCTGGTGGCGAATTTGTGCAAGCCATATATAATGAACTGTCTATGGGGTGCCCCGTGTTTATGACGGGAGGTGACCATGCCTTTGTGTATGATGGTTACGACGAAAACGGTTTGATACACGTAAATTGGGGTTGGGCAGGATTAGACGATGGTTATTTTGACATTAATACTGCGGCTGTGGCAGGTGGTGGTTATGGTAGTGACGGTTGTTACTACGAAAAACAATTGGCGTTATTTGTGCATCCCAACAATGGGGTGATTGAGCCGCTAAGTCCTAAACCCGTGGTGCTCTCTATTAACAATGACCAAGGATTGCAGTTTCAAACGAGCGAAGATTGTACAACTTCATCAAGCATTCCTGCCCAATTAAAAGGAGTGGGGGCGCGTAACTTGGCACAAGACGAAAATGGATCATATACAGGACAGGTGGGCATTGGACTCTTCGCACAAGATGGTACTTGCTTGCACGTGTTTGGCATTATGGGCAAGCAAACCTGGTCTACCTATTACAACTTCTATAACTACGACTATGGTTTTATGGCAGTTGACTTGAGCGAAATAGAGGGTCCTGCCAACGGAACTTATTATTTGCGTCCGTTGGGTCGTCGTTTACTTAATGCTGACAAGGATGAGTGGGGAAATTGGACCTACATGATTAATGGAAACAGTGTGCCCATGATTGTGAAAGACGGCAAAGTAACCCTTGTGCAGGCAGACGATAAACCCCATCTCTCGGTGGGGGGTATGCCCGAGGTGGTTGCCCCTGCTTATGAGTATAGCAGTCAGTTGGCAGGCATCAGCTTGAATATTGCTAATTTGAGTCGTTATCAAGCACGCGGTGAGGCACAAGTGGTGTTTACGGGAACGGGTAACATAGAAGGCGAAACTTATGAAGCACCTGTGGCATATCTTACACACATGGTGGCACAACGTCAGGATACAACACAATGGTTGCTGAGGTTTATGACTTCGTATTCGGGTACAACGGGCTCGCATGCACTCAAAGCAGGAAAATATAAAATGTCGTTGAAGTTTAACCACAACATCGAAACAAAAAATCCTGCAATTTATGATATAGCCATTCCTGAGGACTTTTTACTTGAGGTGCTGCCAAGTAGCTATACAGGACGAGTAACGGTAACTTCAGTTAAATTGCTTGACGAAAAGGGCGAGCCTGCAGCAAGTCATTATTTCGATTTAACACAGTCGCCTACGGTAACTTTGGGCATTTCGGCAAGATCTGCAAATTTGACACAAGGTACATATAATACGCAAATTCGCTATCGTTTGGTAAATGTAGCAACGGGAGCGACTGTTTACACAAGTAAGGCTTACAATGTGGGAATTCCGCGTAGTAATTATGAATCGACCGACCTTACAGGGTCAACACGTAACACCATAGACCTTACACAACTGGGCGAAGGCACCTATGAGGTGCATGTGGATGTTGAACGTGATGGTGCTTGGTTAGATCGTTGGAATGCGGATACCTTCCGTCGTAGATTTACTGTATATACAGCGACTCCTACACAAGTGCAGGTAAATACAAGTGTAGCTGAACAAGTGCAAGGAGTAGAACGTATCGCTACTTTTAGTGCTCCCTTTGATGCAACTGTGCCTGAAGGTGTAAAGGCATGGTATGTGAAAAAAGTGGCAGACGACTTTGCACAATTAACTGCAGTGCCCGAAGGTATGGCTATTCCTGCTGGCGAGGGTGTATTATTAACTACATCGTCAGACAATGTGACATTCGACATGGAAAAGGCTTTGGGTACGATGAGGGTGGCAGACTTAACAGGTAACTTATTGCGTGGCAATGCCAAGGCTGATCATACCATAAATTCAGACGACAACGCATACGTGCTGGGCACGATGAACGAACAGACTGCTTTCTATCGCGCCAAAGTGGGCACTGCGTTAGGGCGCTATAAGGCATATTTGCAATGGAGTGCTACGCTGCCAGCATTGTTGTTGGACTTTTCGGGCACGACAACGGGGGTATGCAAGGGCGTAACCGTTGATTCGCAAAAGCCCATTGTGGTTTATGGCATTGACGGACGTCTATGTGTACCGAATGACGCACGCGGTGTGGTGATAGTAAATGGTAAAAAGCAAATATTGCTTGGTAAATAAGATTGGTAGTTGGGTGTTTGAAAAATGGTATTGAACACCCACTACTTAATTTAAAATTCAGTAAAAATCGAATGGCAAAAAAGAAATATAATGCCCCTCGCACTCAGCGTATGGATGTAGGACCTCAATGTGTGTTGGCTTCTTCTCCTGTTAAGATAGGAGTTAATAGCGACACAGAGTTGGACGCAAGTATGTCGTTCTCAAACAGCAAGGCGTGGAATTGTGAAGAATGGGACGAATAAAGAAATCGCCCACGAAATGCAAATGCGTTTCGTGGGCGGTTTTTAGTGTATGAAAAGAAAAATTACTTCAACTTAGCTTCAAGTTTTTGAAGCATGTCAACGGTCATAGAATCGAGGTTGTACTCGGGCTTCCAATCCCATTCTTGACGTGCACAAATGTCGTCGAGGCTGTTAGGCCATGAATCGGCATTGGCTTGCTTCAAGGGGTCTACCTGATATTCCATCTCGAAGTTGGGCTTGTACTTGCGAATAGCAGCGAGCACACCTTCGGGGTCGAAACTCATAGAAGCGATGTTGAATGCGTTGCGGTGGATAAGGCGTGTGGGATCGGCTTCCATCAATTCGATAGCAGCACGGAGTGCGTCGGGCATGTACATCATGTCCATGTATGTGCCCTTAGCAATGGGGCAAACAAACTTTTCGCCACGTACGGCAGAGTAGTAGATGTCGCAAGCATAGTCGGTAGTACCACCACCAGGCAATGTGACATAAGAAATCAAACCGGGGAAACGTACGGCGCGTGTGTCAACACCATATTTGCGGTAATAGTAGTCAGAGAGCAATTCGGTGGTAACCTTCGACACACCATAGATGGTGCGTGGACGCTGAATTGTGTCTTGCGGCACATTGTCGGGGGGAGTTTCGGGACCAAAAGAACCGATAGAGCTGGGAGTAAATACAGCACACTCGTGTTCACGAGCCACTTCGAGTACATTCCAAAGACCATCGATACCAATCTTCCATGCCAACTGGGGACGACCTTCAGCTACTACGCTCAACAATGCTGCGAGGTTGTAAATGGTGTCAACCTTGTGCTTTAACACAACTTCGGCAATCATCTCGCTGTTAGTAACGTCGCAAATCTCAGCAGGACCACTTTCGGCTAATTCGCCCTTGGGGGCAGCGCTGGGAATGTAACCGCAAACAACATGGTCGTTGCCATAAATGCCGCGCAACTTCATGGTAAGCTCAGAACCAATCTGTCCTGTAGCACCAATCACCAAAATATTCTTCATTTTTTACTTGAAAAGGAATAAATGTTAGATTTCTTTCTATTTTCAAATTAGATTATAATGCGTTTGCATCGCTCTTGCAAAGCAAAGAGCACAATCGTAATGCAAAGGTGCAATCTTTTTTTGATATTTATGGCAGTAAGAAGACTTTTTCTCAAAAAAAATCTGTTACTTTGCGGTAGAAACTGAAAGCGGTGCTTTGATGCCCTTGCTTTTCATAAAAAAACTCTTAAATAAAACATATAAACAACAATGTACGGTAAATTTCAAGAACATCTTCAGCAAGAGTTGAAGGATATCAAAGAAGCTGGTCTTTACAAGAGTGAACGCCTTATTGAAGGTCCTCAGCAGGCTGCTATCCAGGTAAAGGGACAAGAAGTGCTTAACTTCTGTGCAAATAACTACCTCGGACTTTCTAACAATCCTCGCCTTATTCAGGCTGCTAAGGATATGATGGATCGTCGTGGCTATGGTATGTCGAGTGTGCGCTTTATCTGTGGTACGCAAGATGTACACAAAGAATTGGAGGAAGCTATTTCTAAGTTCTTCAAGACTGAAGATACCATTCTTTATGCTGCTTGCTTCGATGCAAATGGTGGTGTGTTCGAACCATTGCTTACTGCCGACGATGCAATTATCTCTGACGCTTTGAACCATGCCTCAATTATCGATGGTGTGCGTCTTTGCAAGGCTAAGCGCTATCGCTATGCAAATGCTGATATGGAAGACTTGGAACGTCAACTCCAGGCTGCTCAAGAACAGCGCTTCCGTATCATCGTTACTGATGGTGTATTCTCTATGGACGGTAATGTGGCTCCTATCGACAAGATCTGTGACTTGGCTGAAAAGTACGATGCATTGGTAATGGTTGACGAAAGTCACTCTGCTGGTGTTGTAGGTCCTACTGGTCGTGGTGTGAGCGAGTTCTTCAATACTTACGGTCGTGTGGATATTTACACGGGTACACTCGGTAAGGCATTTGGTGGTGCTATGGGTGGCTTCACAACAGGTAGAAAAGAAATTATCGACATGTTGCGTCAGCGCTCACGTCCTTACCTCTTCTCTAACTCTGTAGCTCCTGCGATTGTTGGTGCTGCACTTGAAACATTCAAGATTCTTGACGAAAGCAACGAAATTCACGATAAGCTCGTGGAGAACGTGAACTACTTCCGTGATAAGATGATGGCTGCTGGCTTCGATATTAAGCCTACTCAGAGTGCTATCTGCGCCGTAATGCTTTATGACGCTAAACTGTCACAAGTGTATGCAGCTAAACTTCAGGAAGAAGGTATCTACGTAACAGGTTTCTACTATCCTGTTGTTCCGAAGGATCAAGCTCGTATCCGTGTACAAATTTCTGCCGGTCACGAACGTGAACACCTCGACAAGTGTATCGCTGCCTTTATTAAGGTGGGTAAGGAACTTGGCGTGTTGAAGTAATTCACGCTCTTGCGGATATAAAATTTTGATATAAAAATAACACCAACGAAGTCGGTATGGCTTTGTTGGTGTTATTTATTTTAGAAGGATAAGGGAATTTTTTATTGCGGATTATTTGGGGCACTAGTAAAACCCTGTGTTTGATTATTTGGGTAAAAATAATATTTCACGCGCCAGCCTCACCCCTACCTAACGGGGTAATCCATCATAATATGCCTTTATCGACAACAAATATCCTTATCGTTTCCGTATCAATCCCTTATCGTTTCCGTATCAATCCCTTATCGTTTCCGTATCGTTCTCCTATTGTTCTCCTATTGTTCTCCTATTGGGAAGCGGAAACAATACGGAAACAATACGGAATCGAACGGAGAATGAACGAATGAGGAACGGTGGAACAAGGGTGGTTAATCTTACTATTGTCTAAATCCCTACGACAATGGCAAGACTCAAACAAACTATTGTGGGTGTCAACATGTCATCTATCGACGACGACAAAATCCGATAGACTCATGCAGAACATGTCTCGGATTTGGAACTCTCTACCTAACGGCGTAACCCATTTATCATGCCCCTTATCGACTTCAAAATTCGATAAAACCATGCATAAAATATCATGAATTTTGAACACCCTAGGCATTGCGCCAAAGTGTGTCTTTGTCCCATTCCTAATTTTCGGCATATTTTCATATTCGGCATAACTTTCGGCTTTAGGAATTTAATTTTATTTTTTTTCTCTGCGTTAGATTCTTCCTGATTCTCATGTGGTTGCAACGAAATGATTTTCAAACAATACGTCTGACAATGTTCGGCATTCGGCAGTAAAGTCTTTATTTGCCGAATGCTTTGCAGTGTATTATAGAGGTTGTCATCTAAAAGAAACGTCCCAAAATCGACTTTTATTAACTCTTGAAAAATCATTAACAATGAAACAGCCTCGCAGTCCGCCCAACAATTCCGACGGTATATTTTCCGTATCGTTCTCCGTTCGAGCTCTCGATCGCTCTTCGTTCGGTTCTCGTTCGGTTCTCGTTCGGTTCTCGTTCTGTTCTCGTTCGGTTCTCGATCGTTCTTCGATCGGTTCTCGATCGATTCTCGTTCATCCTTCGTTCATCCTCCGTTCATTCTCCGTTCATTCTCCGTTCGGGAATCGAAGATTGATCGAAGAACGAACGGAGAATCATCGGAGGCAAAACGGAGATGTATCGAAACTCTAATGGGAAGCCAAGGGAAAGGCGATTCGAACAAAAGCTTTATTTTAAATCACTTAAATTCAAATTATTATGGCAAGACTTACTCCTGACTTCATCACTTTTCTGCATCATCACATAGCGCGTATTGAAAATCTATGAGTTACGTCAAACTAATGGGTGGCTTTGGGTGGCGTATTGACGAAGTATGGAGTAATTCACCGCTTTTGTGATATAGAATTTTGATATAAAAATAACACCAACGAAGTCGGTATGGCTTTGTTGGTGTTATTTATTTTTAGAAGGATAAGAGATTTGTTTATTGCGGATTATTTTTTCTCGTTATCTTTTTCTAAATTTTCCTTGAGTTGCTTCATGAAGCGTTTATATTCGGTAGGGGTAATATCTACTTTGCCTGAAATGCGCTTCTGGGGATGACGCTTTTTGTAAGCGTTGCGAATCATCTCGTGGCTCACAATGTTGGACATTGGAATGTCGTATTTGGCAATAATGGGACGCAAATACTCGATAGCACTCTTAATTTGATCTTTGGTGAGTGGCTTTTCGAGTGTGTTTCCCTGAAACTCGATGCCAATGGTAAAGTTATTACATCCTTCGCGACCATCTAAGTAAGAGTAGCCTGCATGATAGGTAACCACTGTCGGGTCGCACATTATATAGCGCGTGCCATCGGTGTCGATAACGCAATGTGTGCCTACGCCTTTTTCTTTACTGGTAAGCACAGCAAGAGAACGTTCGATGGTGGGCTCGGCAGTGTGGTGTAAAATTACACCGCGCACTTCGTTTACGCAGTCGCGCTTATAGTTAGGGGTAGGGTAGGAAATTTCTTTGTACTTGTTTTTGTCGGGTTGTGCTTGCGCATCGTTGTCTTCGGTCTTATAGGTTGCAGTGTCGGCTTGAATGTCGGAATCTGTGGCCTCGTAGGCTTCGGGTTGAGATGTGGTAGCATTGTTGGTTTCGTGTTGCTTGGCATTCATGTTGCAAGCCAACAGGGTGGGTAATATAAGTGTACCCGTCACTTTTGACCAATAGAAGTTCATGTGTTTATTTGTTGTAAATCTTGTTTGTAGTGCAAAATTAAACATTAGATTTTGTCCGTCAAAAAAATATTCAAAAAACTTTTGTTTTAAAATTATGTGATTATCAAGCGTTTTTGAATTTTGCTTAAAAATTTCTTCAAAAAAACTTCAAAAAACATTTGGTCATTATTGAAAAACGCCG
>ERZ1026884.688-NODE-688-length-20762-cov-8.216255_pt1 | contig 20762 bp, 25 predicted proteins | sample MGYA00380172_ERZ1026884 | MGnify/ENA primary metagenome ERZ1026884 (study PRJEB33269, sample SAMEA4719808) | human gut metagenome | biome: human-associated habitat; feature: organic feature; material: feces | place: Cameroon | collected 2013-10 ... | reverse complement strand
CATAGCGGTAGAGGAAGTCACTACCGCATTAAGGGCGGTGCTGTTGGCGATGATCGCCGCCATAGCGGTAGAAGATGCCGCAATAGCCGTCATGTCTGCATAGCTCGATGGATTGAGACCGGCCAGGATAGCAACGGTCTTGCCCATGACAGAACTGCTTGCTCCGGTGAACGTCTTCCACGCGGTCGCATTAGCCTGCAACGCCTTGATTGCAGTGTCACTGCGCCACAGTGCAGCCATCGCTACCGGCGCGGCAACAATCGCCGCCATAGCGGTAGAAGATGCTGCTACTGCCTTCATGTCGGCGTAGTCGGCAGGATTCAGACCCGCAGCACCAGCTGCGTACTTAGCCGTAGCCATGCTCGATGCAGCGATTGCATTGAGAGCGGTCGGAGATTTCTGGATCGCCGTCATAGCGGTAGAGGACGCTGCCACAGCCGTCATAGCGGTAGAGGAAGTCACTACCGCGTCAATATCCTTATACGCCGAGCAGGACAGGCCCGCCAGCGTAGCGATGGACTTGCCAACCGCCAGCTTGCTGCCGCCGGCCGCGCGCCAGATCAGCGGGTTGTTGGCCATCTCCTTGCAGCGGGCGGAATCACTGAGCAGATCGTCCCAATCCGTGAACTCGTAAAACTGGTGCATCCACGTCAGCACAGCATCGTCCGCAACATCACTGCCGAGCAGCAGCTCAAGCAGCTTGTCGCTGTTGCGGTCCGGCAGATTCACCGGAACGCCCAGTACGACACTCACGCCACCGAGGTTGGCAGCAAACTCCGCCGCATGGGTCGGATTGGAGAGGATCGTCTCCAATCTATGGACGCCTTTGCGGTAATTCGACTTAAACGCACCCGCATACGCCATAAAATCGCTCTGATTTGCTAACATTTATCGTTCTCCTCCATACTCTACGGCGATGTAGTTAATCTTGATACTGTCAGCCGTGGTCGTTGTGCCGCTGACCAGTGTGGTCTCTTTGTGCGACGGGTTGGTACCCGTCTCAGTACCGATATAGTAAGTTCCGGTCTGCAAGGTACGCAGGCAGTACAAAAATCCCTCGGCGGTGATGTCCTTGACCAGCACCACGCCGTCAAAGTCCTCGGCCTGACAGGTCACCTGCGGCACACCCTCAAACGCCTCACGGAAATGGTAGGTATTCCAACCGGCTCCCGTGTTGGTGATCGTGCCGACCTCCATCTCGGTGTCCTGCAGCTCACCCACGCCGGAGTCGCTTTCGCCGCCTGCCGGTGCGTCCACCGCGCCGACCACGTTATCCGCCGTAAAGCCTGCAAACTGTCCTTTCTTGCCGGTCAGCTTGTCGAGCTTTTGGGCGAACAGCTCCTTGTGCGCGGTTGAACTCTTGTTATGCGTATCTACGGCGCCCTTGCCCTCGTAATTCATTGCGGGCAGCTGCGCTGCTGGCACCTTGCCGTCAGCGCCCAGACCCGCAATGCCGCCAGCCTTGCCCTTATCCGCTGCCGATACCGCGCCCAGATCAGAGGCAGTCAGACTGCCTCCTTTCACGGTCTTCTTGACCTCGGCGGCCAGTTCCGTGGTCTTTACACGCGCTGCAACTTCGTTGTCCAGCTTGTCCCAGTTGCCATTCAGCGCCTGCTCGATATTAAACGTGCTCGCGCCGTCCGCCGCAGGATCATACTTAAACAGCTCCAGATTTTTGGTTTTTGTACTCAATATATCACTCCTCAGAAGGCAAAATCGCCGATGCGGTGCGCTTGCAGCTCGTCGAGTGTCATGGCGGACACCTCACGCACCAGCAGCCAGCGCCAGAGGTACTGCACTGCAAGGTGACACGGGATGGTGCACTCAATGGCATCCTGCAGGGCCGTCAGCGCCGCCGCGTCAGGCATGCCGTACGCGCCGACAAACGTCAGCACGATCACGCCCTCGGCAAAGCCGACGGAAATCTCGCCGTTGCGCCACGAGTCGCACACGCTCTGGATGCGCTCCACGTCGCACTTACCGGCACCGCGCCAGCGTGCAATTAAGGCCGTGCGGCGCTCTTCGAGCGTGCCGGTTGACGGCAGGTTGGCCGCTCGCTCCTCGGCCTCCAGCAGCCATGTCATGCTGTCCGGGTAGAGTTGTGCCGCCGCGTCCAGCATGGCCGCTCGCTGCTTATCGTCGAGCGACTGGATCGCGCCGAGCAAGTGGCGCACCCACTGGTCCTGCCGGTACGCCACCGGCAGACTGCGCAGCATGTCGTCAAACTCAGGCATAGGTGATCGCCACCTCTCCGAGTACCGGGCACTCGCGCTCACCGACCGCGATATTGGCTGTTCCGCCGCCGACCGTCAGGCCCTCAAAGTCCACAACGCCGTCGGCCGACAGGATAGCCGCCGCAATCTGTCCGTACGAGACATAACTCTGCACAAACACCGTGCCCGCAAGGTAGTCCGCAACTGATGACTTGATGGCAGCAGTTACACTCTCCTCGTCGGCGGTGTCCAATTTGGACACCTTGCAGGACACGGCAATTTTCTTTGCGGTCGCGGCGCTCACAAAACACTGAGCACCGATTGGCGCTTGGCCTCGACCGGCGCCCTCACTTTCCGGGTCAATGTAGTCCTGTACAGCCTTGACCAGCGCCGTGTCGGCAGGCTGACCGGCATTGTCCGCGATCACCACATCGACCGTGTACGCGCCCTGGGCGCGAGGAAACACCTTGACGTGTCCGACGCCGGAGACCTCGAGCGCCCACTGCTGATAGTGATACACGTTGCCGCTCGTCGCCGGAGTGCGAAGCCGCAGCAGATACCGCGCGTAATACTCGGTGTCGCCTTCTTCCGCATAGCCGCCGGTCAGCGGCTCAGGGTTGTCGCACGAGGCAATGCCCTGCACAGCTACCGGCATCTGCGTCACGCTGTGCGCGGGCAGATTGCCTGCCGTGCCGTCCACCGTGCAGGTGACCGGTACAGTGCCCTCGCCCTCAATGGCTACGGTCTCGGTTGCGTAATACTGAACACCGCCGCCGCTCTCAAACAGCGTGCCCTGCTCGACCGTGCCCGTGCCGGTGACGGTCAGGCTGCCGTGGGCAAAGGTCGCGGCCTTGCGCTCCAGGCCGGAGCGCGGATAGATATAGCGGTCAAGAGCGCTGTCGTGCAGGTTCTCGGGGTCAAGCTGCTGTTTGGCCTCGTCGATGGCTGTGTCCGTGCCCTCCATCCGCAGGCTGACTGCGGCTAAAAGGTCATACGTCGGAAAGCCGATGGTCTTTTGATAGCTTTCCGGCATTGCGGACAGCATCTCGTCTAAAATCTCACTCGCTGACATACGTCGTCACCTCCTCACTCTCTCCGGTGTGCAGGCGGACCGTGAAGCGTACCTCCACGCCGCGCCGCACGCGCGTAAACTTAAAACTGTCGAGCGACCGGATGGCCGGACAGAACGCGGCGGTCTCCCGCACGTTGCGCTCAATCTCGGCAAAAATCCAGCCCTCCGGCACGCGCCGGTCAAGGCTGACCGCCTCCACGCCCGGCTGGGTCGTGCCGCTCGTCCGGTAGATCGGGATTGCACCCGGCTTTTGCCGGAGCATCAGCTCAAGCCACTGCTTGACCGCCTCGATGCCCTGCCGCTCCACCAGAGCGCCGTCCACCAGCTGAAAACGGCCCGAGCGACCGTCCTCGTGGAACACAAACGCCGGAGAACGCCCAATGCTCTCCGCGACCTGCGCGGGCAGCTCCTCCGGGATAACCGGGAATACATCGGCCATAGCCGACACCTCCTAAACTCACATATGCCAATCAGCAGCCGCCACGCTGTCCGCCAGCGTCGGTGCAGGCTGCAGCATTGCCGTCGCAAACGCGATGATCCACGCGACCGTGATGTCAATGCGGCCGCGGCTCCGCTTCTTGGTTGGCTTGATATTCTCGTTATCGTCCGACACACACCGCAGATTAAGAAAGCACTGCCGTGCCGCCGTGTTGTGTACATGCAGCATCTCATGCGCTCGGATGAGCCGCTCCAGCTCCTTCATCGGCGGCGAGATGGACCGGATACCCTGCGGTATCTCGACAACCTCTGTCACCGTACCGGCAAGCCGCTCGCGGATGCTCTGCATCACGGTCGCGCCCAGATACGGGTCAAAGCCGACCATGCGCAGGTCGTAATCCTGTGCGGCCTGCACCACAGCGTCAGCCACAGCCTCAAAGTCGATGATATCGCCCTCACAGCCGTGTAAGAATCCTGCGCGTATCCAGTCGCGGTACGGCACATGGTCCTCGCGCTCGCGTGCGTCAATGCCGTCAAGCGGCATCCACCCGGTAGGCAGAGCCACCCACCTGTCCAGACCTTCCTGCGGCGGAAACACCAGCACAAAGGCGGTAAGGTCGGTGCTCTTGGAGAGGTCAACGCCGCCGTAGCAGGTCTTGCCGCGCAGCAGCTGCACGGCCTCGCGCCAGTCCTTGCAGCCAGGCGGATTCCACTGCGTTTTGTCATAGATGGTTATCGGTATCCACCCGACAGTCGCCGTGGCGATCCACTGGTTAAGCCGCAGCCACCGAAACAGCCGCTCAGCGGCCTCGCTCTTCTTGGCGTCCGCTGCCTGAGCGCGGATGGTGGCCATCTTGAGCGTCTTGCCGAGCGACGGATTGCACCGCCGCCACAGGTCCTCGTCGTAGATGTTGAGGTTTTTCAGCTCGTCCTCGTCCTCGATCAGTCCGAGGCCGTAGATGATCGGCAGCCACCGAGGGTCATCGTAGGCTTTCTCATCCCTCGCACCGCGCCGCCATCGGTAGATAGCGAGCGCCTTCTCGTGGACTTCCCAGCCGATGCTCTTGCGGTCGGGGTCGTCACCGGCCGTCGTCAGCACGATCCACACCGGCTGACGGCGAGCGTCACCGGAACCAAACGTCATAACATCCCACAGGTCGCGGCTCGGCTGGGCGTGCAGCTCGTCAAAGATGACACAGCTCGGCTTGTAGCCGTGCTTGCTGTACGCCTCCGAGGACAGCACCTTGAGCCTGCTGCCGCTCGTCTCGTCGTAGATGGTCTTTACACTGTCCACGATGCGGCTGCGCTTTTTCAGCGCCGGACTCTGCTCTACCATGTACTTGGCCGCCGCAAAGACGATGCCCGCATTGTCGCGGTCAGCTGCTACGACATACACCTCGCCGTTGATCTCGCCGTCGGCAAACAGGTGATAAACCCCCAGACCGGCAGCGATTTCCGACTTGCCGTTCTTCTTGGCGATCTCCAGATAGAGATACTGGTATCGCCGCAGGTAACTGCCTGCCGGGTCGTCCTCGTCCTCGATCAGCTGACCGTAAAACTCGGTTATCATGTTGCGCTGCCAGTCCATCAGGCGCAGCGGCACACCGCTGGAGCACGTCAGGCACTCCAAAAAATCGCAGACAAACTGCGCCTGCTCCTCGTCAAACATTCCGCTGCACCTTCTCCGTTACAGACTGTCCAAAACCAGCAGCTGTGCCCCATGCAGCAGCGCCGCCGCCTGCATGCCGACCTTCCACTCTTTTGCGCGGGCGGTCGCGGTCATAATCAGGCCGGTGCTGCTATCAAATTTAAATTCCTTGTCTGCAATCGCAAAGATCAGCTTGGGCGTTACCTGCACAACCTCGGCTCTGTACCACGGCTGCGGCTTGCGGTTGACCTCGGCACGGCTTGTCTCTCGGATGACCCGCGCCAGTGCCGTATCCCATGCCATAGGCACGCACTCCTTTCCACATCTTCCACAGTGTTATCCACAAGCATACAATATCTTGTGTTATCCCCACGGAGTACAGAAACCGGACACCTCGCCATAGCTGCGCGTTACGCGCTTGACGCTGTTGGTGCAGTTGCCCTCCACCGTCTCAAACGACGATGCTCCGGCAGATATTACAATGCCGATGTGACGGTCGCCCTGAATCATCAGGTCACCCGCCTTGGGCTTGTAACTGCCTGCCGCTCTGTACTTGCCGCGAGACTTGAAATAGCTGCTCATATCGCCAACGTAGCCGTAGCTTGTCGGGATTGGTGCGCCAGACTTGTACGCACACCAGCAAACAAAATAAACACACCAGGCAACGCCGTTGTGACCTGCCCACTGGCCGTACTTGTTGATGTCCTTGCCGGACTCCTTGTAACCGACCTCGCCCAGTGCCGTATTGACAAACGACACCGCACTGCCCGAGCTGCCGCCCGAGCCGCCGATGATCGCAGAGCCGTTTTTACGTCCCCAGCGATTACACTCGGCGTTGCTGCTCATCAGCAGGTCAAAGTGGTACACGCCGTTCTCAATCTGGATGGCGCCGCCGCGGTCGTTGACCGTGTAGGTCGTGCCGTCAAGACTTGTGCCGGTGTCACGGACGGTAATTTTCGTACCGAACGGCACAGACGGCGGTGCGGCGCAGGTGTGCTTGCTTGGGTCGAGCCTGTTGCCCTGTGCATCCAGATAACCGCCTTCAAGCGCATTGTTGGCGGGATAGTAAGCCGTAAACAGTGCCTTGACAATGGTGCCGCCCGAGCCGCCGTCACTGCCGCCGGACAGATCCGGCAGGCCGAACACCTGCACCTTGTCCGTGCTGGCGGCCTTGATGGCTGCCGCGTCAGTCTTGCCCTCGGCGGCGGCTCGCACCTGCTCGAGCGCCGTGATTTCCAGTGCCATCGTGTGCCCTGCACCGCCGTAGTGATGCTCCACGCGCGTGATCCGGTAGTTGCCCTTGATGCCAAACGCGGGCGAGTTAAATCGAAGTACCACGCCGCTTGTCACCTCATCACAGCCCCAAATCTCGGAGATAGAGCGGGTCTGCCCTACCTTGTCGGCATTTTTCAGCAGATTTTTCACCATTTGCCCAAGCACAGCCGTGCCGGGGTTCTCGGTCACGGTCTCAATATGCTGCATAAAGCCGTAACGCTTTATGGAGGCCGCGTTGCTGGCCTGTGCGCCGATGTACGCCTTGCCGTCGTCCTCGGCGGCAATGACAACAGCGTTGAAGGTGTCCTCAATGCTGTCCTCGCCGCTCACCTGACCGAGCGCCCATGTGATGTCAAATGCGGCGATATTTTTCGCCGGCTTGTGGAATGCCTTGATAGGCGCGGTCGGCAGTGCCTCGACCTGCAGGCCGCTGTCGTCCACGCGGTGGCGGTACTGCTTGCCGGTCGCAGACGTGCAGGTGTTCAGCACATCGCTGATAATGTCGGACGGCGTAGAGCCGGTCCACAGCTGCGTGATCTTGGTCGGCAGGCTGCACACCTTGCCGACCGTTACGCCCGCCTTGGCACACGCCTTGCGGATGACCTGATCGGCGGCAAGGTTGTTGACCTGCAGCACGATCTCTGACTTATTCAGATACCAGCCGCGGTCATAAGCGGTAACACCGCCGTCCAGCGTCACCGTGATAATGATGCCGGAAAAGACCGTTTTATCCTGATTGGTCACGCGCACCTTATCGCCCGGCGCGAGCGCCAGCTTGGGCGTGTACTTGTCCCACGAACTAATAAACGTCTTAAACGTCAGCTCTGCCGCCAGCGTGTCGAGGTCGTCCGTCAGCGTCATGTCACTCGCAAATGCGGTGATATCGCGCGGCTGTGCGCCGTCGCGGTACAAAATCAGCTTGTGGTCATCGACATATCCTGCCGCCATCGGCGCACCTCCTCATTTGATAAATCTGTATTCTGTGACGGCAATGCTGTACTCCAGATCGCCGTTGCGGCGCACGGTAACATCAAAGCTGTCAACCGTCACCGGCATGTTAAGCCGTGCCGCACCCTTGCTGTCGAGCACGATCAGCCGGAACGGCACTTTTTTGTCACGCCACCGGTCGAAGAAATCGACATACGCCCAGCCGTCCGCAGATGCCTCGGACGGCATGAAGGAGTACCGGCGTACCGGCAGCAGCGCCGTCCACTCCATGTGCCGCAGACCGAGCGTGCCGATGCGGCGATAGTCGCGGCTCAGCCCTTCGTAGGTCTCGTGGTGCTGCTCTGGCTGCGGGATTGGGAAATCCGGCGGACAGTGCGGCAGTGTCCAGACCTCCTCGTTGTTGTTGACCGAGATGATAATCTTGTACACGCACCGCACCTCCTTATGTGTTGCCGAGCGCCGCCAGCACCTTGCGGCCGACGTACTCACCGACCTGTTCGGTATACTCACGGTTGCCGATCACGTTGCCCTGGATGTTGACGTTGACCGTCACGCTCCGACCGCCTGCCGCCTTGACAGACACATCATGCGGGATGATCTGCGTTCCGCTCGGCAGGTTCATAATTTCACCGCCGCGCTCGTTGACACGGGTGTAGCCGCCGCGCCAGTAGGGCGTGCCGGTTGCATTGCCGAGGCTCGGCAGGCTCAGCAGGCTGCTGGGTGTCGGCTTAGGTATCGTCGTAGTGGTCGAGGTCGTGGTCTTGACCGGACCGGCCGTTGTAGTCGTTTTGCTGCTGGTCTTGGTCTGTGTCGTACCTGTGGACGTGCCCGAGCGATTGCCCGTTGTGGCATTGTCTACCCACTCGATAGCATCGCCGAGGACACCCTTGGTTCCCTTGTACAGACTGCCGAGAATGGGAATGCTCTCAATCTTGTCGTTGAGCCACGACAGCTTGTCTCCGACCCATTCCAGCGCCGTCTTAGCGGCATTTTTGACCTTGTTGAACGCACCGGAAAAGGCAGTGCCAATACGAATGCTGACGTCCTTAAACTTGTTCCAAAGGCTCTGCGCACCGGCCTTGATGGTGTCCCAGTTTTTGTACAGCAGCACACCGACCGCAATCAGTGCCTCGATAGCAAGGATGACTGCACCGATCGGGTTTGCCGCCATTGCAGTGTTAAGTCCGGTCTGTGCAACTGTCGCTGTGCCGGTGGCGGCAGCCTGACCGCCCAGTACACCGGTCATGGTCAGCACCGTCTTGATGATACCGCCGATATTGCCTACGCAGTCGGCCAGTCCATTGTTAAAATCCAGCACCTTTTTGACAGCCCATGCAGCGGCCAGACCTTTCAGCACGTTTACCAGCGTATCGCTGTGGTCCTTGCACCATTTCAGCGCGTCACCGGCCTTTTGCAGCATATCGCCTGCCTTCTGGGCGCCGAGCTGCACACCGTTTACCAGCAGATCCGCCAGCCGTTCCAGACCGCCTCCGGCAATCCAGCTGTCGAGCTTTGCCATCAGCGTGTCCAGCTTGCCGTTAAGCCAGTCCATTGGTGACGTGTTGAACGCCTTGGAAAAATGCGAGCCGACAACATCCAGTGCCTTGGACGCACGACCGGCCAGCTCCGAGCCGACCTTTCCTGCAAAGCCCTTGACCGTGGCCTTGAGCGTGTCCACCTTATCGTTGAGGGCATTCGCACTGTCCAGCGTATCCTGCGAGAGGATAACGCCGGCCTTCTCGGCCTTGCCGGCCAGCTCCTGCAGGGCGGCACCGCCGTCATCGACGATACCGGCAAGGCTGTCCGCACTTTTGCCAAACAGGGTCATTGCCAGTGTGTCGCGCTCGGTCTCGTTCTGCACTTTGGACAGCGCGGTCAAGGTCTCGTAAAAGACCGTCGTGCTGTTACGCAGATGACCGTTGCTGTCCTTGACCTTAATGCCGAGCTGATTCCATGCATCGACCGTTGTTGAGCTGGTCGAGATCATGTTCTTCTTCATTTTTGCGGCAGACTTGACGATATCGTCAATCGACACGTCGATCAGGTCAGAGGCATACTGCCATTTCTGGATGTCGGCCGTCGAAAAGCCGCTCTGCTTTGCCAGGGTATTCAGGTCATCGGCGGCGAGTGCGCTTTTGAGCGTCAGCGCCGACAGACCGGTTGCCACGGCAGTTGTACCGGCAACGATTGCCGCACCGGCTTTCTTGGCGTAGTCCTGCAAGGCTGCGACCGACTTATTCTTAAACGCCACCACGCTGCGCGTAGCGGAGATCATGCTGCTGTCGATTGCCTTGCCGGACTTTTTCGCGTTCTGGGCGGCCTTGACCAAACCGCCGGACATATTATCCCGCACCGTCAGGACGGTGTTGATAACCTTATTTTTAGCCACTGTTCCGTCCCTCCTCCGGTGCGTATGCGCGACAGACGCCTGCCGCAATCAGGTTTATCATATCCTCGTACCAGCGCGCCCGCCCGACTCGCAGCACCGCACGGTCTGCGTAGCTCATCTGCTGAATTTGCTCCGGCGTGATGCCTCGTGCCGCGTAAAATGCTGCAAGGTCGAGCACCGGGTCGCGCTCAATCAGTTTTTTGCCGGGTCCTCATCCTCGTCACCGGGAATCAGACCGAGCCACGCAAACAGGGATGCCGCCAGCGTATTGACCTCTCGGACATCCATCAGCACCCAGATCACGTCGTACGGGTCGGTCACGCCGAGCGCGGTGTGCAGCTCCGTGTCCTGCAATGCCGGACAGCAGTCGTAGATCAGCTGCGCACCGACGTCCAGCATCTGCGACGGCTGGTCGCGTGCCGCCAGAAAAGCCTCATAAGCGTCCAGCTGGGCAGTATGCCCGAGCTTGACAAAATCAAGCAGCTGACCGCCGACCTCGAACTGCTTCGCCTTGGTCTTGTCAGCCTTGCGCTGCTCGGCCTTCGCCGCCAGCGCGTCCAGTAACTTTTTATCCATATACCATTTCCTCCATAAATTCGCCGGTCTCCTCGGCGGTCTCGATCCAGGTGAGCCGCAGCATAACTGTCAGCGTCTCGCCGTCTGCGTCGCAGGTGATGTCGTCCTCCGGGATGAGCACCACGTCCTGCACGGTCACGCCTTCCCGCAGCGCTGCGCGGATCGCGTCAGCGGCCGTGTTCAGCTCGTCCCGCGGGCGCGTGCCGTCGGCAGGATAAAAATATATCTCGATGTCGCAGCCGGTCTCGGCGTAGTCATCCGTGCCCATGCCGTCGGTCTGACCAACGTCAATGCGGTAACTGCGCCGCACCAGCGGAGCCTTGACATCCTTGCGCTCACGCACAGCAGGCAGGTCGACGGCTTTGAGCGCCGCACTTACCACGGCGCCGAGCGCATCGTCGATATCTTTCCAACGGATCATAGCTTGTTAATCACCTCGTCCAGAGCATCCTCGGCGGCCTGCTGGAACTGCTCATCAAAGCCCTGCGCGGCCTTGTCAAAGACCTCGCGGCCCAGCTGCTTCTTGCCTCGGGTGCCGTCTCGCGCCTTGGGCGTCCATTCCTGCTCGACCAGATGGCCGATCGGGTCACCCGAATACACGCGGATACGCATCTGGCCGTCCTTGGTGTACACCTTGCCGCGCTTGATGCTTTTGTGGTACTGACCGGCGGCGCGGTCATACTCTTTGCGGTGCACCGCTGTGCGGTTGACCGTTGCACGCGCCTGCTGAGCTGTCTTGCGGCGCAGCTTGCTGCCCTCATCTCGGAGCAGCTTTTTCTGCACCTTTTCCAGCTCCTTGGGCTGTGCGCCCAGCTGCTCGGCAAACTCCATCAGCTCGGAGCAGTCAAAACCATCACGAGCCATCGCGTGTCACCTCTCCCTGCCGGAGTGTGCAGTAAATCTCCACCCAGCCGCGGCGGTTATAGATCGGCAGCCAGTACGACACATCGAGCCTCTGACCGCGGATAATAAAGTACATCTCGAGGCATAGCTCCGGCAGGCTGGCGCTCCGGCAGACCACGCGGTGCGTGATCTCGGCACGCTCAGCGTCACCGGTCAGCGTCTCCGTGCGCCCGCTTGTCGGGTTGACGGCAGCCCAGATGGTCTTGACCTTGGTGTAGCAGTAGTCGGTCTCGCCGTTTGGCTGCTCCACCGGTGCGGCAAGCCATACTTCGGCGCGGTCGCGCAGATCACACACTCGTGTTGCCATCGCCCGCACCTCCAAATGCACAGACCAACTTGAGCTGTGTCAGCATGTGACGCACAAGCGGCGCTGTTGCAGCGTGCTCGGTATCGCTGTCGCGGCCATCGTACTGCCGCAGCGTCATGTCCTGTGCAATCAGATCGTAGAGGTTCTCGTGATTTTCGCGGGTGCAGCCTGCATTTTGCAAATACGCATCCACTGTGCCCAGGATAGCCTCAAGCAGACTGTCGTCCTCGTCGTAGTCGATGCGGCAATACGCCTTAAGCGCTGCCAGCCGTCCTGCGTCGATCATACGACCACCGCCCGGAGTTCTGCCTCAGCGATGGCGATGGCCCGCTTGCGGGCGGTGTTCAAATTGGACACCGGCGGCTGCGGCTCTGGCTCTTGGCTCTGGCTCTGTGCAGCGATATACGCTGCACGCAGCTTGTCCATATCGGGGACAGCTCCGCAAGCGTTGTAAATGTTGTTGAGGTCGATCGGCTCGCCCGGCTGCTCCTCGCCGATGATCTCGTCGATCAGACCGGCGTCAAGCGCCGCACGGGCGCTGAGAAAGGTCTCGCGGTCCATCATGCGGCGCAGTGCGTCATGACTGGTCTTTCCGCCGACCTTGCTCTCGTACGCCGCGATGATGCTCTCGGTGATGCTCTCGAGCATCTGCACGCTCTCACGGTGCACGCCCTGATTGCCCTCAGTGACCGTGCTCGGCAGGTGGATCATCACCTGACCGACCGGCGAGCAGGCCGCCGTGTCCGCACCTGCCATCACGACAGACGCGGCAGAACCGGCAAGGCTCTGCACCTCGGCGCGGGTATGCACGCCCTGCCGGGACGCATTGCGCAGCAGGCTGTACATCTCAAAACCCGCAAAGACCGAGCCGCCGCCGGAGTTGATCTCCAGCACAAATTCCTCGTCTGCGGGATTTTCGGCAAGCGCCGACCGGATATCCGCCGGACAGGCCGCCGGGATACCCCACCAGCGCAGGATAGGCGCGTCACTGTCGGCCACAATGTGACCGTTTAAGCTGTATCTCATGCCGTGCCTCCTTACAGGGTCTCCAAAACCTCAAAGTTGCCGAACTTGAACGGGATTTCCTCCTCGGTCTTGGACTTCTTCTCAAATTTCGCGAGCGTGAACTCGTCGATGGTGATATCGCTGTACGCCACGCGCTCCGTGCGGTTTGTGCCCGGCATGGTCTGGCTGGTGATGATGGTGATGGTCGGCATCTCGCCGGACTTATACGCCGCAGCAATCAGGCTCAGCACATCACTGTCGATCTTGAGCGTGGTCAGCGTGCCCTCGCCCGAGTAGCCGTTATATACACGGTAAGTAGCCGGATCACCACAGACATTGATTTCTTCAAAATCACCGGCAACCTTGGCCTCCACCGACTGCAGCGTGGTCAGCTTTTTGCCATTAAACCACGCATGACCGCCGTTGCCGTGCATAATGCGGTTGGGATTAAATTCAGGCATTCTGTGCCCTCCTCTCTATAAATGGGAAGGGCGGCAGCAGCGCCGCCCTTGGGTCAATCCTTACGCAATGGTCAGAGATACCGCAGCAGCGGCCTCAGTGTCGAACACCTGTGCATCCAGACGGGTAATCGCGCGGACCTCGGTGCTGTTGGTCTTCCATGCGTTGCCGCCGATGTCGGTCGATGCGATCTCGAGCGGCTGACGACGGAACAGGGTCGCGTACTGCGTGAAGTCGCCGAAGTAGATCGGCGCCTTGCTGGTCGCGGTCTTGAGGATGCCGTTGCTTACCACGGTAATGCCGCGGCCAAACAGCAGCTTGCCGGTCGAGCCGGTCGGGTCGGGCTGCAGCAGCGGACGCTTGTTGCCGTCCACCAGCTGATCCAGAGCATTAAAGCCGTCCTGATTGGTCACAAAGTGTGCCGTTGCGGAGATCGCCGGGTCGAGGGTGACGTTGAGCGCCTTCTTGAGCGTCTCCACCACGTTGGCTGTGGTTGCCGCAGTTGCAGATTCATCCAGAGCCGCCAGCTTGGTGACAAGCAGGTTGTTCTCGGTGATGATCTGCTTCTTGGCGAGCCAACGGCTGATGTATGCCAGCAGCGCCTCGTCGGTGTCGCGCAGCAGGTCGTTGGAGACCGGCAGGATCAGCGCATAGTCCTCGACCTTGTAGGCAATCTTCCGGAATGCCGGCTTGTCATCCTGCGGAATCTCAGCCATCTCGTCAATCTTGGTAAAGCCCTTGTTCGGCGCGGTATCTACCACACGCGAGCCGGACAGGAACGATACATTCTCGACCGCAAACAGGTCGGACAGCGGCACCAGAGAGCGGCGCAGCTCGTTAATGCGGGTCTGGATGTCCTGCGGCACCAGCAGACCGCCGTCTGCCTCGACACCCTCGGTCATGGCACCGGCGTTTTCGGCTGCCATAGCACGACGCAGAACGTCTGCGTTGCTCTCAAAGGCTGCACGCTGGCCGCGTGCCTGGGCGCGGATGCACTCCGCAAAGGCATGCACGCACTCGCGGCTGTTGACCGGCTCTGCCGCCGGAGGATCGGTGCCGCTGGTCGGCACGCCTTCCGGCTCTGCCGGTACATTCTCCTCGGCTTCCATGATTGCCTTTACGCGGGCAATCTCCGCATCTACGGCGGTGTTCTCCGCCAGCGCCGCGTCAAATGCGGTCTGGTCGCCTGCCGCATCCGCCTGTCTCATGCGGTCTACAATGCCGCGCTTCTTCGCGAGCAGGTCAAGCAGTTTCTTCTTCATAGGTCTTGCCTCCTTAATTGTTGTTGTAGGTTATCCGGTCACGCCATGGTGATCGGGAAAATCAGGTCGGTCATACTGTTGAGAATCTTAACGTCAGCGGTCAGATACACGGTGCGCTTAAAGGGATTGGCCTTCACCGTGTCATCGTCCCAGCTTTCCGCCTCCGTCTTGCCGGACGCCATCCAGGCCGCCCTCTGTGCGTCTACATCAATGCGTGCAGCGTTGGTGAAATCCGGGTCGAGGATATTCTGTTGCATGAGCTGTCTAAAGTAGCTCATATTGAGCGACGACAGCAGGAGCATCTGATTATCTCTGGTGTTGCGGTAATTGCCGAGATAAGTACCACGGAACACGGCGGTGATATCGTCACGCATCATGTCCATGGCTTCCACGGTTTCGATAAATTTCATATCTTCCGTGCGGGTCTTGCCGTCCGTGGTGGTCATGCTGTTGATACCCTGTGCAATACGGACCGTGTTATCCTCGCCGTTGAAGAGGATAAACTTGCCCGTGCCGAGTGCCGCGTCATTATCGTCAACTTCTACGACCTCCGACAGATTGCTGCACTCGTAATTGGTGCAGCCGCGGGTAACGTTGCACACTGCAAAGATCGCCAGCAGACTCGGCAGATAGGTCACGCCGTCCTGCGTACCGCGATCATCCGTATAGGTGACGGACTCATTGACATAGTTAACAACGTGCATGTCATCCGGCGCAGTAGCCAGATTGTAGCAGACCGCCTTGTAAGTCTTCTTCCGGGTATTATCCTGGGCCTTAACCCAGGCAGCCAGAGCCGCACCGTCCGCCGCATTCTGCCCTGCAACGGCAATCCATCCGGTTTTGACGGTCTTGCCGATGGCCGCCAGCGTATCCGCCAGCGCACCGGACGCATCCGCGCGGAAGATGTGCGCCTGATAGGGTGCAAAGCCCATCATGTCACAGATAGCGGCGTAATTGTCCGCCGTGTACAGGCTTTCGTCGGCCTGCGCGGCGCTCAGATCACTGTACTGCTTGTGGGTAAAGTCCTTGCTGGTTTCGTCGCGCACGATCAGGATCGCAATACCACGCTCACTGCGCTCGGCAAGGTCTCCCGCTCGCTGCTCAAAGTCGATTTCGATTTTAGGCATTGTTACTGCCATTATGGGGTCACTCCTTTCTGTTCCTCGCCGTCCGCTCCGTTGCGGCGGCGGCTCAGGTCCCGCCAGTCCTCCAGCGGGACGTAGTTAAGGCTTGCCAGACGGTCATCGCCGCCGGGTACGTCCGGCAGGTCCTCGAGTGCGCGGATATCGTCCACGCTGTACGCGCCGATCTCGCGCATGGACTTGTACCATGCAGCCCGAGCCGTCCAGTCTCCGCGCAGCTCGCCCATCATGTTGCGGCGCAGCTGCAAGCCGCGGCTGCACTCGCTCTCAAGCAGCAGCTTGTGCGTGTCCTCCTGCTCGTGCTCGCTGACGATTGGGCTGAGCGTGCGCTGGATATACTCAATGGCCGCCTGCGTGTTGGCGGCATAGCTCTCCTTGCCCGCGCCGAGCTTGTAAAACGGGATGTTAAACAGCCGGGCAATGTCCTCGACGCTGGCAGCCTTGCTCTCGATAAACTGCGCGTCACGGTTTGTTGCGGTCAGCGGCGTGTACTTGAGGCCGTTATCCAGCACCGCAATGCGGTAAGCGTTGTCCGCTCCGGAGTGGATGCTTTCCCACTCGGCACGGATTTTGCTCTTGATGTCCACCTTCTCGCCGCCGATGGTGGTCGGCCTTGGCGAGAGATCGGTGTCGGTGGTCAGAATGCCGCTCACCTGACCGCCGTTGCGGTAGTAGTTGCTCTCGTACCGCTGCGCCTGCAGAGCCGCCTCAATGGTCTCGGCGCCACGGCGCAGATAGCTGATGCCCTCAAGGCCATCTGTGCTGAATGCCTTGTAATGCAGCACATCGGTCGGCCAGAACTTGCGGAACTCGTGCGTCTTGGGATTGATGCCGACATACCACAGCTTTGCGTTGGTGTCGAGAATCGGCAACATATAGCCCGGTGCGATCGGCAGCAGCTCCACCGGCTGTCCCCACTTGTCGCGCAGGATGAGCGCGTAAGCGTTGCCGTACGCAATGCGCCTCGACTCCATCAGCTTGTGATAGTCAAAGGCGGTCAGGGCCTCGGTCGGCCTGCCGGTCAGCAGCCGCACCGCCGGATGGTCGGGCACCCGCTCGCGGGTCTCGCCGTCCATCAGGTAGATCGGCATTTTCGCCACGCTGTCCGAGATGATCTCGATGCAGGCGTTGACGGCAGGCAGTTTCATGGCCTGCATTTCTTTGCCGCCGAACAGGGTGCTGCCGCCCGTGCTCCATCCGGTCGGGTCGTCCAGCGTCAGCGTGGTCTGACCACGGATGCGGTGTAAAATCTTATCTACGATCATGCCGTCACCGCCTTAAAACGACAGGATCAGCGCCAGCAGCACGGCGAACACACCGCACGCGAGGTACGCCAGCGGCGGCCACATCTCATGCAGCGCCACCACGATGATTACCGCTCCGGCCAGCAGCAGCGCATCCGGCAGCAGGATTTTTATAATCTTCTTCATTCTGCGGTTTCCTCCTCGCCTTCCGGTGCGTCATCCTCCGGCGCGTCAACCAGATTATCCAGCAGTGCACACTCGCCTGCCGTCGCAATGCCGAGGTACGCCATCAGCGCCGCACGGCCGTAATCGTCGGTGCCGTTGTCGCGCTCCCAATACTCGGTTGCCTCGCGCCAGGTCATGGTGCGGTGCTCCGCGTTCACACCGCTCGCAATCAGGCGGATATCCTCCGCTTTGCTGATGTAGTCGATGCGTTTTTTCGTTTTTTCCATCTCTCTCACCCCTTTCTGCCAAAAAAATAAGAGCCAACAGTAAAAGATACTATTGGCTCTTGTGCTCTCACACTGGCTCCCAAATTGTTACTCCGGTGCTCTGACGGACGCGGCGGTGTTCCGTTACCGCCGTGCCCTGCGCAAAATTATTTTGGAGGTTGTTTCTCGGGCAACTGCTGCCGCCCGTCACAGCACCGGAGTGCTGTTGTCACTTTTCCGCCTGTTTCTGCCGTGCGCCTGTTCGCTTGCTGCTGCACAGCGCACAAGTCCGGCGGTTGTCTCTCGGCGGTCGCTTGCCGCAGATAACGCACAGACCGGCAGCGTAGCGAGCGTCACGCCGCTCACGCTGTTTCTCGGTGGCTCGCTGAGAGTATTCCTTGCGCTTCTCGGCGGTCAGCTCGTTAAAATACCGCAAGGTGCGCTCCGTGTTTTGAGCCGCACACGCGGCGCAGGTCGTGCGACCGCTGCGTGCCTTGGCCTTGCGGCAGCGCACGCAGATGCCGTGCGCCTTAAACCACTCATACTCCTCGCGGTCATACATCGGCGCACTCGCCGCCGCATGCCGCATAGCCTGCAAGGTCGATAAAGCTGTCTCGCGTACCAGTGCCGCCGGCAATACGCGCGATCTTGAGCAGAGCCATCATCATGGCAACGTCGGTTGCGTCGATGTACACACAGCCGTCCTCATCCACGCACGCGCGGTTGAGGTATGTAATCCAAAACTCCGCGATGGTGTCAAAATTATTCTCCGGCGTGCCGTAGTCCTGCTCACGCTCGCCGCAGACACACTGCTCGGCACGGTGCAGCACCTCGGCGCGGGTCAGACGCGGCATCTCACCGCCACCATAGGTGCAGTCGTCCTCGGTCTCTATCAGGTCCGGTTCCACGAGGATGCCCTCGCTCGGCTCCGGTGCGAGATATTCGGAGAGTGTAGTTTGCAGCTTGCGCAGAAGTTCCTGCAAGTCGGGACTTTTCGGCGTCTGCACCGTCATTGCGACGGCAGCATCGTGAATTGCGTTGAATACATCCACAAACCGAGTTGCTCTGTTTATTGTCATTGTCAAAACCTCCATAATTTGCACCATCCGGTGCTCTGACGGACGGGCGAGGTACAAGAGGACAAACCCTCGCCGCCGCCAAAAGAAATAGGTAAGGTGTTTCGGGTGGGTCGCCCGTCACAGCACCGGATTTTACTTTTTGTCTGCGGTGTTCAAACTGGACACCGCCTTGCGCATTTTCTTGTGCGGACACTCTCGCACCTGGCCTGCCCGCCGCCATGCGCTCTCGCAAAAGCCCTGGGCGTTCAGCATCGGGCACATAGTCGGACAGATTGTTCGATTTTGCATTGTTCTTTCCTCCTGCGCTCCGGCGGACGCACCCACTCGTCTGCATTCTGGGTGCACCCGCTTGTATCCTTGCCACTCTGACGTGGGGGACGGCGTAATGGCTGACCACCGTCCGCCGCAACGCAGGAAGCTGTCCGAGGCTCTGACGGACAGGCGAGGAAATATCACAAAACTCACCTGCCGCCAAAGGTCGAAGCTCGAGCAGGCATTGCACTGCCCGTCACAACCTCGGACGTATGTCTCACGCCTTCCGGCGCTCCGCCCGCTCGCGCAGCATTTTGCTGAGCGGGTCCTCGTCGGCCTCATCCTTGGGCGGCTCCGGTATTACCAGACGGCACCGCGCCGACACGCTCAGGCCAAGCGCCGCCGCACAGCTCTGGCACTGGCCAAAGTAAACGTTCGCCGTCTTGGTCCAGCTGCCCGCCTCCTTGGAGTCGCCCTGCATGATCGCGCGGTTCGCCCAGTTCTGCGCGTTCTGCCAGGCGGCGCGAGCGATAAAATACCGCGCCAGCATGTCGTAGTCAAGGTCGGAAAAGATATGCAGGGCAACCAGCTTTTTCGCAGTCAGCCGGTATTCTGCCTCCATCACCTGCGGCAGATACTTTGGCACCGTGATGCGTTTCGGCTCGTTTGCACGCACCTCGCTTTTGGCTTTTGCCTCGATCTCGGCGTTTGTACGGTGTCCTGCCATGCGCTTTCGCGCCTGCTTGATGTCCACCGTCCCGTCCGCCTCCCGCGGGATTGGCTTGCTGGCTGGCATATCTCGTCACCTCACTCTCTCAAATTCCGAAGCCGCTCGGCCTTGCGGCCGGTCAGCGTCTCCCATCGGCGTAAAATTACATCGCAGTACCGCGGCGACAGCTCTACCGCCACGCATTTACGGTTTGCCTGCTCACAGGCCAGCAGCGTTGTACCGCTGCCGCAGAACGGGTCATACACCGTGTCACCAACATCCGTGCTGTTGCGGATCAGGTAGTCAAACAGCGGAATCGGTTTCATGGTCGGGTGGTCGCGGTTCGCCTTGGGTCGCGGACAGTCGATCACGGTCGTTTGGCTGCGGTCGCTGCACCACTTGTGCGCGGCTCCCGGCTTCCAGCCGTACAGACACGGCTCGTGTTTCCACTGGTAGTCCTGGCGGCCCATCACAAAGCAGTCCTTGTTCCAGATCAACTGCTCGCGTACCGGCCATCCAAGCTGTTCCACCGCCTGAGCGAACACATCCCACGTTTTGCTCGCACACCAGATGTAATACGCTGCGCCCTCTCGCAGCCACTCGCTGACAGCATCAAACGAGCCGGTCAGCAGTTTCAGCAGCGCGTCACGGTCAACGCCATCATTCTCGATGGTCATTGCATCGCCGGTCTTGCCGACGTAATCGACGCCATACGGCGGGTCAGTAAGCAATAAATCAACTTTTTGTGTTACCCCCCCCCCCGAAAATTTTGTCTAAATACGGTTTTTCGGTACAATTTCCACACAAAAGAACGTGGTCTCCGAGTTTCCACACATCGCCGTCCTGGGCGCGGCTGGGTGTATCGGCATCCGGTTCGCCGCTGTCGCCGTCATCTTCGGCGGCAGGTGGTTCTTCGTTCGGGTCTTCCATTTCCAAATCAGCTGCCGAGAATCCGGTGATTGTCAGGTCCATGCCCGCGGCCTGAATCTCGCCCAGCTCCAGCGCCAGCATCTCGGTGTCCCAGCCGGACTGCTCCGCAAGCCGGTTGTCCGCCAGAATATACGCGCGGCGCTGTGCGTCCGTCAGGTGCTCGACCAGCACGCAAGGCACCTCGGTCATGCCCTCGGCCTTGGCCGCCAGCACGCGCCCGTGTCCGGCGATGATATTCCGGTCGCTGTCGATGATTACCGGATTGACAAAGCCAAACTCCCGCAGGCTCGCTCTGATCTGCGCGATCTGGCTCTCGCTGTGTGTCCTCGCATTTCGTGCATAGGGCACCAGCTCCCCGATCGGCACGCGCACCATCTGTTCCGGCATAAACCACGCCGCTTTTACCTCGCCCGGCCCTGCCGGACCGACGCTTTTCTTGTTTGCCATTCCAAAACCTCCAAAATTCCCGCTCCATTGGGA
>ERZ1026884.682-NODE-682-length-20901-cov-32.077569_pt1 | contig 20901 bp, 19 predicted proteins | sample MGYA00380172_ERZ1026884 | MGnify/ENA primary metagenome ERZ1026884 (study PRJEB33269, sample SAMEA4719808) | human gut metagenome | biome: human-associated habitat; feature: organic feature; material: feces | place: Cameroon | collected 2013-10 ... | reverse complement strand
AAAAAAACTGCGATTGATTTGCTATTATCGAAATTGAAAGCAGTGAGGATACCTCAGTACCGTCTTAGATAGAAGTTTAAGAAAGTGTGGCTCAAGGGTATAAAAATAGTAAAATATTTAATACGAAATAAATTATGGAAGAAAAAGTAATTGAATTGATTGCTCGTGTACTTAATGTACCAACAACAGAAATCGATATGGATACCGAAATCGGTGAGCCAGATGAGTGGGATTCTCTTCATAATGTAGAGATCATCTCACAGTTAGAGAAGAAATTTAATGTGAAGATAACATCTGATATGATTATGGACTTGGAGGATGTGTCTGATATTGTTAGTCTCATTGAAGATTTGACAGAATAATAATAACTTAGAGTTCTGAGAATATTAAGAGACGATACAATAGAACAATATAGTACAAAGGATATTTATATGTTAGAAAGTATCGAAAAACAAATATGGCACTGGGCGACTGTGCAGCCCGATAAGATAGCTGTAAAGAGCGGAAAGAAATCTGCAACATATCTTCAGTTGTGTCAACGTATATTGGGAGCAAGAGATTATTTCAAATCTCAATTATCACAAAATGAAGGAAATGTTGTTATCCTGGCAGCTGGTAAGCAGATAGAGTTTGTGTATGCATATTTTGGTGCGCACTTAGCAAGATTAAAGGTTGTTCCTATTGATGCTGCAACAAATCCTATTAGATTGGATTATATTGTGAAGCAAACTCATGCTAATCTTCTGGTTGGTTTTGATGAGAGTGAGCAGGAGGTTGCTAAGGCTAGATTGAAAGACTTTGCAGAATTATCTGCAGATTTCTCTACACCTTTGTTTCCAGAAGGCCATCAGATTGCAGATATTCTTTTTACAACAGGTACAACAGGTAAACCTAAAGGTGTGCCTTTGACTTATGATAATGAGGCAGCTGCAGCAAGAAATATCAATGAGTTTATTGGTAATTCACAGGAAGATGTTGAACTTCTAGCTCTTCCAGTCAGCCATTCCTTTGGCTTGGGTAGAGTAAGATGCTCTCTGTCTAAGGGAGCGACATTGATACTGCTTGGTAGTTTTGCCAATGTAAAGAAGATATATCGCACGATGGAGGAAGACCATGTAACTGGTTTCACAATGGTTCCTGCCAGCTGGCGATACCTCAAAAAACTTACTGGCGATAAACTGGGTGATTTCAAAGAACAGCTTCGATATATAGAAATGGGCAGTGCCTTCTTCTCTAAGGATGAGAAGCAGGAACTTGCCAATCTGCTTCCTCATACCAGAGTATGTATGCATTATGGTTTGACAGAAGCTTCTCGTTCTGCTTTTATGGAATTTCATCAGGATAAGGCACATTTGGATTCTGTAGGAAAGGCTTCACCAAATACAGATATCAAGGTGCTTGATGAAAATGGAAAAGAGTGTGCTGTTAATCAAGAAGGTGAAATCTGCGTAAAGGGTGACCATGTAACTCATGGATATCTTGACTTGCCAGTAGAGGAATCTTTCTTTGGTGATTATTTCCGTACAGGTGATTGGGGATATAAGACTGAAGAAGGATATATTTATTTAATAAGCAGAAAGAAAGAACTGATTAATGTAGGTGGTAAAAAGGTAAGTCCTATAGAAGTAGAAGAGCAGTTATTCAAGATTTCCGGAATAGCAGATTGCGCTTGTATTGGCGTACCAGATGAGGAAGGTGTTCTTGGCGAGGTTGTTAAGGCATTCATTGTGAAAGACAAAGATAGTGACATTACTTTTGATGATGTTAAAAACCAACTGAACGGTAAACTTGAGTCTTATAAACTTCCTGTTCACTATGAATGGATAGATGAAATACCAAAGACTCAGAATGGAAAAATTCAACGAGGTTTATTAAAATGATTGATATAAAGAATAAAAAAGATTGTTGTGGTTGTCATGCTTGTGGTGATGTGTGCCATGCCCAGGCGATTACTTTCCATACCGACCATGAAGGATTCTGGTATCCAGAGGTAGATAAGGAAAAGTGTACTGATTGTCATCTTTGCGAGAAAATTTGTCCGATGAGCAACATCGACAAGTTGAAGCATAATGATTTGTCAGAGCCAAAGGTTTTTGGTGGGTATAACAAGGATATTGTTATTCGTTATGATAGTACATCTGGTGGTATCTTTACTCTTCTGGCACAAGCCATGTATAAGCAGAAGGGATATGTTAGTGGCGCCATCTATACAGATGACTTGAAGGTATTCAACTTCATTTCTAATGACAAAAAAGATTTGAAGCGCCTTCGTAGTTCCAAGTATGTACAAAGTAATGCGGAAGGTCTGTATAAGCAGATCAAACAGTTGCTGATAGCTGGCGAAAAGGTTTTAGCCTGTGGCTCTCCTTGTCAGATGGCTGCTCTGCGAAGCTTCCTTCGTAAGGATTACGAAAATCTTATCATTGTAGATTTCCTTTGTCGTGCAACGAACTCTCCAAAGGTCTTTGAGAAGTATAAGGAGTCTTTGGAAGCTAGATATGGTTCTAAGATTGTATCTATTAAGGACAAGAATAAGGATCACGGTTGGCATAGTCTTGCCAGAAAGATAACATTCGAGAATGGTCAGGTATATTATGGCGAAGGTCATGAGGATGATTATCGTCGTGGTTACCACGACAATGTCTTTGAGCGCCCTTCTTGTTATGAATGTAAGTTCAAGGGTATTCCACGTATGAGTGATATCACTCTTGGTGATTTCTGGGGAATTGGACAGGTAGATCCTTCTTTGGAACAGAACTTGGGAACCTCTCTTATCATAATTAATTCTAAGAAAGGTTTGGAATACTTTGATAAGATTAAGGATAAGTTAGTTGTTAAAGAGTTTGCTTTGAAGGATATTGTTCCAGGTAATAGCACTGCTATTATGGGTGGTAAGCTTCCTTATCCTGCCAATATCAATCGAGATGAATTCTTTAAGGCACTTGATGAAATGCCATTTGATAAATGTGCAGCAAAGTTCTTCCCATACGAATGTAATGATAAGATTTCAGCTAAGCGAAAGGTAAAAAATATCCTTCGTGTCATTTATCGCAATAAGAAGAATCCAATGCAGTTGCTCCGTATCTTCTATTGGAATTATTGTAGAAAGAATATCCATAGCAATTTGTCAGAAGGAAATGTATTCAATGTTCTTTCTCATTGTGCCATAGATATTGCCAAGACTGCAAATGTAGAAATTGGTGGTATGGTAAGTCTTAATCAGAAACGTACACGTGGCAGCAAGGGTGAGTTCCGACTTTTGGTAGAGGATGGTGCCAAACTGAGTTTTGGTAAAGGTCATTCTTATTTTAAGTATGATAGTGATGTGCAGGTATTTAAGGGCGCACAGTTGTTAATAGGTAGTTGTGCTACCAATATTGGTTTGAATATAGTTTGTTCAGAGAAAATAGTATTGGGAGATGATGTACATATAGGTCGTGACGTCTGGATACGAGATAACAATGGCGGTCATCATGTCATCATCAAGGGATACAAAGACAAGGCACCGGTAATAATTGGCGACCATGTATGGATTTGCTCAAACGTTAGTATTACCAAGGGTGTAACAATTGGTGAGGGTGCTATTATTTCAGCCAATAGTGTTGTTACAACTAACATCCCAGCTCATTGTATCGCTTCAGGTAATCCGGCCAAGGTGATTGCTGAAAATATTTTTTGGCGCCCATAATTAATGTTTGTTTAAACATTTCAGTTTAATAAAAATAATATGGATAAAGTGATATTGAATAACGGAGTAGAGGTGCCAGCATTGTGTTTTGGCCCAGGTATAATGTGTAGAGGAAGAAAAACTCCGCATGGTTTTTTGCAAAAATGTAAAAATCATATAGAATTTAGAATATTGGAACGCAGATATTATGAAGCTGTACTATCTGCCTTTAAATGTGGTCTTCGTTTTGTTGATTATTCTGCTGCTTATGGTAGGGAGGATTTGATATCAAAGGCTATAAGAAACTCGGGAATTGATAGAAAAGAGTTTATTTTAACGACACGTATAACTAATGGTGCTCAGATGAAAGGAAATGTTCGTGAGACCTTCTTTCAAAGTCTTAAGAGATATGGGGTTGATTACATAGATGTTCTTATGTTTCATTGGCCTGTAACTGATGTTTATGTTGATACATTTAAAGAAATGATAAAACTAAGAGACGAAGGATATGTAAGAACGCTTGCCGTCGCAAACTGTCATAAGCACCATTTGGAAAGGATTATTAATGAAACAGGTGTTGTTCCTTCAATAAATCAGGTTGAAATTCATCCTTTATTTTCTCAAAAAAAACTGATTTCTGATTGCCAAGATTTGGGAATAACCATGGAGGCTTATACTCCTCTGGCAAGATTTGATGAGAGAATGACCCGTTTACCTTTGCTCAAGAACATTGCTTCAAAGTACCATAAAAGCCTTTCTCAAATAATTTTGCGATGGCATTATCAAAATGGCGTTATTCCTGTTTTTCGTTCTTTGAATCCTGAACGTCAGCGAGAAAATATTGATATTTTTGATTTTGAAATAGCACCTACTGATATGCAATCAATAGATAGCATCAATATCAATAGCCGTTTGAGATATGATCCGGATAATTGTGATTTTTCAATACTTTGATGTTTATGGAAAGACCAAATTATATAGATTATGCAAAGGCATTTTGTATTTTCCTGGTTGTACTAGGACATTATACTTACTATTTGGGAATTGATTTTAAGCCTTCTCCTATATGGTATCTTATGCATACAATTACTTTGTTCCACATTCCTTGCTTCTTTATAATAAGCGGATTGCTTCATAAACAGCAATGTTTTAAAGATACTATAGCTAAGGTTTGGGTACAATTGATACGGCCATACTTTTTGATGAGTGCTATATGTCTTTTAATCATGGGAAGTTTAGGATGGATTAGTGGAGATATTTCTGTAAAAGATGTAGTGGTCAATGTCTTCGGAATTGCATCTGCTGGAGATTTCCTTGGCTTTCAAAGCGAATATTCTTCGCCTTTATGGTTCCTGTGGGCTTTAGCTTTGATAAAAATATGCGCTTCAACAAGTAAGTATAGCAAAGTGGGGGGGCTAATTTTTACTTTACTAGGTATAATTGTTCTTTATAGAGGAAACTTCTTGCCGTTTAGAATAGACTCAGCCTCTGTAGGCTTTTTGTTTTTTATGTTAGGATATAAGCTAAAATCAATGATAAAATATTTATTCAATAATAACTATGTAGCAATAGTTACTATGATGATAAGTCTTTTGTTATTGGCGCTTTCTGCCAGTGTAAATCTTGATTATACGCAACGACAATGTCTTAGTATCAATGCATGCTATTTTGGTGGGTATCCTGTTCTGTTTTTACTAAGTGGTATCAGTGGAACTTTATTGGTACTGGCTATCTCTAAGTTAATAGAATTCATTAAACTAAAGTTGATATTGCTTATTTCTAATGGTACGATTATAATACTTGGTTTTCAAAAAATTATATATTTATCATTATTCAAAGGGTGGATGCATTCTGCAACCATAGAGGCAGCTTTATTGGTCGCATTATGTATTTTATTTCTTTGTTGTATGATAATTGTTATAGCTTCAAAAAAAGCTCCTATATTATTGGGAAATCGAAAAATAATAAAAAATGTCTGAACAAACAAACAATAAGACAATAGCAAAAAATACTCTTTTCCTATATTTCCGTATGATGTTCACGATGGTGATTTCACTATTCACCTCACGTATTATCCTACAGAAGTTAGGAGTAGATGACTATGGAATTTATCAAGCTGTAGGTGGAGTAGTCGGATTTTTATCTTTCATTAATGGGGCATTATCTACAGGATCTTCTAGATTTCTTACTTATGCTTTAGGTGAAGGAAATTCCGAGAAATTAAAAAGAACCTTTTCAACAACACTTAATATCCATATTTTGATAGCAATATTGGTAGTGATTGTGGCTGAGACCATTGGACTTTGGTTTTTATATAATAAGATGGTTATTGCCCCTGATAGATTAGCGGCGGCAGTTTATACATATCATCTATCTATTTTAACCGCAGTCTTTACATTAACTCAGGTTCCATATAATGCTACTATCGTTGCGCATGAAAAAATGTCAATATATGCATATATGAGTATTTTTGAGGTGTCAGCTAAGTTGTTGATCTGTTATCTGTTGACGATTGGAAATTTCGATAGATTAATGATGTATGCTACATTGCTCTTAGGTGTGCAAGTAGGTGTCATGTGCTTCTATCGTTTTTATTGCGCTCGTCATTTTAGTGAAGCTCGTTTCTCTTTTTCTTTTGATAAGATGATTTTTAAAGAAATTGCTGGCTTCTCAGGGTGGAGTATGTTTGCAAGTACTTCAATAGCTCTCAATAGTCAAGGTGTATTGGTTTTACTTAATATGTTCTTTGCACCAGCCGTAGTTGCTGCAAGAGCCATATCGCTTCAGGTAAATATGGCAGCCAATCAATTCGTTTCAAACTTTCGACAGGCTGCCAACCCGCAAATTGTAAAAAAGTATGCGGCTGGGGACTATGAAGGCTCAAAGCATCTTTTGTTGGAGAGTACTAAGTTCTCTTATTATATGATGTATTTGATAGCCTTGCCTGTTTGCTTGTTGGCTTATCCTTTATTGAAGCTATGGTTAGGTGTGGTACCTGATTATACCGTTCCTTTCCTTCAGATAGTCATCGTACAGAGTTTGTTTCAGGTATTTGATACATCTTTCTATACTGCCCTTTATGCTAAAGGCAGATTACGTGAGAATGCTTTGACTTCTCCAACTTTGGGATTGATGATATTTCCTATTACGTACGTTTTCTTTAAGTTGGGCTTTTCTCCATTAGTTTTATCATGGATTAGCCTTACACAGTATTTTATTTTAGGAATGATTCAAAAACCTTGGCTTATAATGCGGATTGTTGATTATAAGTGGTTTGAGATTTGGAGTGTATATCGTTCTTGTTTGATAGTAACATTGACAAGTCTTCCTATACCAATTATAATAAATAAGGTTTTAGACACAACTGAATTGATTAATTTCATTCTTGTAGGTTTTGTTTGTGTCTTATCTGTTGGATTCTCCATCTTTTTCTTGGGAATAGACAAGAACATGCGCCAAAAAGTAAAGGAAAAGGTGCTTAGAAATATTAAATAGTTTTTGATCATATATGATATGATTGAAACTCGTAATTAAGTCATGTGGCTTTTGTGTAGTCATAGGTAAAGCTTAGGCTATACAAGGTCAAAATTGTCGAGATAGTTTGGGCAAAGAACAGGAAATATTATGTATATTCTCATTCTAAAATATATACTCATTGCATTGTGCTTAGCATATGTAACCCATGTATTTTCTAAGAAAAGAGAAGTGATGCTTGACGTGAAAAGGCATGTCTTGGAAAAGAGACTGAAATTATATGCCTCATTGCACAAGTTGATTCATCATAACTCTCTGCTTATTGCGCCACCTGTGATCATGGAGCAATATTATTGGAGTTTGATAGATGGCATGCCTTTTCGCATTGGAGATCAAAAAATGGAATATGTCACTTATTTCAGTTCTTACGAGACTTTGAATGAATATTGTAGGTTGATTCAAGAGCAATCTTCTCAATCTTTGTTCTGGCCTAAGGATATTGAAGCCATTTTAGACTCTGTAAGTGAATGGAACGATGGTGTTTTGAGTATTCTTACAGCATTTAAAATGATGGAAGAAGAAAACAAATCTTTGGATGATAAGCGAAGAAAAGAGCATCTTGATTTGGCTTGCCAGATTTTTGGAATAGCATTGCAGCACGACATAGTGTATATCAGCGAATATTTGAAAAGTACGTTGGCTGATAGATTGCAAATGCCCAATTTCCTGAATCTGTTTAAAGTTTCTTTTGTTGAAAAATATAGGTTGTGGCTTTTCGAACGTAATATCGATAAAGCTGATTTATATGAGCATGGTCCATCGTTGATGGTTCTTCTCTTGTTTATTCATATAAGGGATGAATATACTAGAGATGAATATGATGATTTGCCTGAAGACGACAGAAATGCTATCTTGGAAAGATTTCATACGTCAATAATTAAATATTTACCTCATGATTGATACTTTACACCAAATAGTGACCGAAATCAACTTATTGCCTGAGTATTTCGGCAAAGGAATTCTGGAATTAATCATCCTTATTGTTGGTGGCATCGTAGTGGGTTGGATAACATCCACCTATTTTGCACAAAGGGCTGCAGAGTCTGAAGTAAAAGGGGATATCATGAAGAAAAAGTTAGATATTTATGAAGCATTGGTGGTAAAGCTTGAAGCGATGCAACAACAAGTGGTGTTGCCACACAATATCATCAATATCGCTGTCACGGATATCAAAGAACTTGAAATTCCTTTGGAGTATGTTCCGCAATATCCGGTTTTAGATGTATTTCAAACGGGGGATAAATTGACTGCAGCTGTGTTGGATATTGATCGTTTTATTGGTACCTACAGAATCTATTTCGAAAAGGGTCTATATGAAAAATTGCAGTTTTTTCAAAATTATATACTCGTTTTCAATCGTATGATAGTGATGTATCAGGAGCATTTCATAGATAGCCATATTCCTTTAGAAAATAAGAACGTTAAAATGTTTGAGAATGTGACGGCTATAGAATTGGGACTTATATTTCAAGATGAACTGTCGGAAGAAATAGAATCTGTATATGATGAAATACAAGATAGTATCAATCATATCAAGTTTAAGGTACAGTCTAAACCAGATCATTCTGAAAAGCGTTTAGGTTTTAAGGGAGAAATCATACAACAGATGTTGGATATGAAGATAATGACAGAACGTGAAAAGATACAGAAACTTATAGCGTTGAATATAGCCAAGGCCATGGCTGTTGAAAAAAGAAAGAAATAGTAACTATGATAGTGGACAATACATATTGGGGATTTGATCAGTCAACCTGGGAAAATATATTCTCATTGTTAAATGTCTTGTTGCCTGGTCTCATAATGGCTTTCTTTGGTGCCTACTATCAGACACGTAAGAAAAAGGAGATTGCTCTTAAGGTAGGTATTACCCGATTGAGGATTGCCGCTTATGAAGATATTGTTGGAACTATCAGCAAATTGGCAGAGCAAGTATCACCAACCTTATCCGATGATGCAAAGATAAAGAAAATCCTGAGCTACTATGGTTATACGGATTTAAATACAGATTACAGTTCCATCATTGGGACAGAGAAGGGGTTTGATTCTTTTTATGATTCCATTTGTGAAAAAGTAGATGAGAATGACATTTATCTTGATTACAAAGTTCACAAGCAGTGTACTGGTTCAATAGCAATCTTCACGCACATGAAAACTATTCTAGATGCGTATTGTGACACTATGCGTGTTCTGGAAGAGAAAGGAAATAATGATAGAAAATTACAAAATAAGATAGATCTTGGTTATCGGCTGGCAGCTGTATTGCTGAAAAATGAAATCAACAAGGGCTTTATACTGGTTGGGGATATAATAGCTAGGCAGATAAACGGCGTTCGAGTGAATTATCGAAAATATCGCATAAGAAAGATTGCCTATAAGTTCTTTGAACCTGTTTTACGTTTGACGGATAGTTATATGTCTGATGAAACTTGGAGAGGAAGTCTTAGCAGAAAGTTTCTTTTTGGAGTTCTCGGTGATAGATTATCATTTATGGCAAAGATTGCTATATTCGTGGAAATATTAGCATATATTCATGTGTCTGATCATTATACGCCAAGTGCTTATTTCACGATGGACGAAGATTCCAGGATAAAAGCTTCTTCCAAATTCATGAGCAGTTTCTACTTCCAATTACATCATAATAGATGATGTTAGTCTAGGGTAAGTATTCTTGTTGTTTAAATTCAACTCAACAAAATCAGAATAGTTTATCTCTGAATAACCGTTTTAAATAAAGAATAGTATTATGGCAATATCTAATACTCATAAAGGAAAGTATATCTTTCACTTTACTGATTTGCGAAACCTTGATTCCATCATTAAGAATGCTTTGTTGAGCACTAACGAAAAGAATAAATTAGGAATTAAGCATCACAATATAGCAAATCAGACTATACAGGCGCGTAGGGATGAAATGGATGTCACAGTAGGAACTGGTGGTAAGATCCATGATTATGTGCCTTTCTATTTTTCTTCTATCAACCCGATGCTACTCTCTTTATTAAATCATAAAAATTGTGATCAGAATCTGATTATCTATTTATGTATTAATATAGAACGGCTTGATAAAGATGATGCGGTATTTACCAATGCCTCTGCTAATACCACATCACCTCCTACTTTTTATGATGATACAAGTCATCTTGATGAATTGGATTGGAATTTGATATTATGTAGGAAGTGGAAGATGGATACTGATGAAGCCAAGCATAAGAAGATGGCTGAAGCTTTGATACACACTAAGGTTGATATTTGTGAAATAGATGCAATTGTTGTGTATAATGAAGGTGTGAAAGAAGAAGTAGAAAAAGTGTTTAAACAGAATGGCTTAAAAGCTCCTGACATTTTATTTGATCATGATTATAAAATCCGCAAGTATGGATTTTACTATACAAAACTCTTTTTTGACAATAGAAAAAATGAGACTCTTGTTAGAGGTCCGCAATCTCTTCTTCATATGTACAAAGAATTATTGAAAGAGGTGAAAGAAGCCAGACGGGTAAACAAAAAAGGGTATCATTATAAAACGATAGGTGAACTGGTGGAAGCATTGAACCAAGACATAAACAGTCTTCCAGAGATGAGGGATGCTGTGAAAATATCTCAGAACTACCCTCCACACAACGATACTGTTGGCGAACATACCCAAAAAGTAGTAGCTGAAATTCGGAAGTGTAACTATTATAAAAATGCTTCTAGTCAGGTGCAAAATGTATTGTTGCTGGGAGCTTATCTTCATGATATGGGGAAAGGACCTGCTAGTAAATGGAAAAATGGAGAGATGAACTCTGCTTATCTTGACCATCCTGCTGATGCCATCCCTATGCTTAGACGTATATTGACTGAAGAAATAGAGACCATAAGTGATGATGAAATGCGTAGGCTTTGTATGCTTATTGTTTATCATGATATCATAGGCGATTGTTTGTTGAAAGAACGTGAAAAGCAGCAAATTGCAGATTTGATAGAAAGTGAGGATGATTATGACATGCTCTCAGCAATATCAATTGCTGATGTAACCTCCATTAATGGTTATAGGGGAAGAATGGTAGGCGAGAAGGCTCCAGTTATGAAAGTCGAAGTAATGAATCTTAAACATGGATAATTATGGCAAATCAACTGAAATATGCTTTTCGACTGACGCATATAGACAATATGCAGTATATTATGAGCAATGGTTTGGTGCGTGCATCCTCTCCATTACGGGATGAAAACTATGTGTCAATAGGTGATGTTCAGGTTATACAGGTTAGAAAAGACAGAAAGTATCAGGGCTTTCAATTAAGTGACTTTATGCCATTTTATTTCGGCCCTCGTTCTCCTATGCTATATGTAATTCAGCATGGATTCAATGGTGTACGTAAAGTAAAACCAGAGGATATTGTATATTGTGTTGTTCGAATAGAAGATATTATAAAAAATGATATCGATTGTGTTTTTACTGATGGGCACGCATTAAGTGCGCTCACTACTTATTTCCATAAGAGTGAACTTGCGAATCTTGATGATAAAGTCAAGTATGACGATGTTTATTCTACTTATTGGAATGATGAAGATGATACTGACTTAAAAAGACGCAAGGAAGCTGAATTGTTGGTTAATGATGACCTTCCTGCACAATATATTCGGGGATTAGTCGTTTATAATGAAAAGGCAAAAGAACATCTGATTAGTCTCGGAGTTGCTGCAGAGCTGATAGTGGTTATGCCAGGGTATTATTTTTAAAAGCCAAACAATTATGATACATTACGTTAAAGGAAATCTGTTGGAGAGCGAGGCTGAAGCTTTGGTCAATACAGTTAATATTGTCGGTGTAATGGGAAAGGGAATAGCTTTGCAGTTCAAGGAGGCTTTCCCTGAAAATTTCCGTGTATATAAGAAAGCTTGCCAGAAAAAAGAGTTGCAGATAGGAAATATGCTGATAGTCAAAGATTCCAACTTGAATAGCGGTCAAAAACTTATCGTGAATTTCCCGACCAAGACCCATTGGAGATTACCTTCCGAATATTCCTACATAGAGCAAGGCCTACAGTCGCTTCGCCGGGAAATTGAAACCCGTCATATCCGTTCTATAGCAATTCCACCGTTAGGTTCACACAATGGCGGGCTTGACTGGCTGCGTGTAAAACAGATGGTGGAGCAAGCCCTTTCAATGGTTGATTGTGATATTTATTTATATGAACCATCGGATGCCATAGTAGAACGCATGAAAACAGAGCGTGTAAAGCTGACTCCAGCTAGAGCCATGCTCTTGCTTATGTTTGCAGATATGAATCGCGAAGGAGAATTTGCTTCTGTCTTTGCTGCCGAGAAGCTCATATACTTCATGCAGCGCTGTGGAGCAAAGAACTACTTCCGAATTGATTTCAAACCCTACTATTACGGGCCATATTCAGGAGGCAAGGTGGCTCATGTTCTTTACTATATGAACGGTAGTTACGTGAAGGGAATGGGAGGTATGAGTGCACGCCCGTTTGACTATATCTGGCTCACGGATGATGCTGCTACTGAGGCTAAGAAATATGTTGATAATTATAAGAATAGTAGTTTGCGGGATATTTGTGATAAGGCTATGCGTTTTCTGCGTGGCAATTATTCCAACTATTCATTAGAACTGCTCTCCACCGTAGATTATTTGTTGGAAAGCAGACCAGAGATGAAGGGCTGGAAGGATGCTGGCGAAGATGAAGTTGCCGCCTTTCTTGAGCATGAGATGAAGGTATGGAGCATTCGTAAAAGTAAGATGTTCAAAGCTTCATTCATAACGGTTGCTTTACGGGAATTAAAGAATTTGTAAAAGAAGGATATGATTCTATCACAAGACAAGATTTGTAGGATTTCATAGTTTTATGCGTAGGGTTGAAAAATTGGTGTATGACATACTGGTAGAGGAATTGGATAAATCCAACAGAAGAGCGAACGGAGAGACTATGATAGAATCGTATTATAATAAATAGGAGAAGCATATATGGCAAAAACAAAATTGTCAATATCGTTAATAAAGGAAGGGATACCAATAGGCAATGTGTTAAAGCCTGGAAAACCTTCGCTTACTTTGGCTAACGGATTGATTATGTATTATAAGAATAATCAACCAGTCAGTCCTAAGTGGGTGAATGGCTTTCTTAAAGGTGAATATGTTGGTTTGGAGTCTTTACAGGGTAAAAGCGTGTCCGCTGTTATCTTATATCAGATAGATGTAGGTGAGAATGTGCATCGCATATTTGCTGTTTGTTTTGGCTTTGGCAGATCTTTGCTGGAATCAAATGTCATCGAAAAACGTTTCGGATTGCTTGCTACACTGAATAGTGTTGATTCTGATAAGTTGCGTAGTATTGATGTAAACAGTATGGAGGCTGTACCTCTGAACAACCGAATTCAGTCAAGTGCATTGGCAGAGATTCGTAATTTTAATATTGATGTCGATAGGGATATGTTGAAGTCTGTGACAGGTAAGGCTTCTGAGGGGGAATTGTCTGGCACAATATCTGGTGCAGATTCTCTTTCTGTTTCTACAGATAAAAGTTATGACGAAATAGAGGATTTCTTAGCACATTGTTATTATCTTTACAAAAGTAATCACTATCGTGATGCTGGTTTTGACTGGATTAATCAGATACAGGAGATTAAAGATAAGCCACTGATAGAGAGACTTAATCAACTTCTTCTTGATGAATTAAATTCTGATAATCCAACTCGTATATGGACATCCATACCAGAGATAATAGATTATTATTCTTTGGAATCCTTTAAGTTGAAAACTGATACTGTTTATGATGACTTGTCTATTTCTGTTCTTAAAGAAGAATATGGCAACAATCTTTCTCTAAATGACATCAAAAAGAAAAAGGTAACTTGCTTAAATGCTGAAGGAACTCCGGTGAAATCTTGGTCTGTATATAGGTGCTTGTATGCAGACTTGAATCTTGATAGACACCAATATCTCTTGAATGATGGTAAATGGTATGAGGTTGAGCAAGATTATGTACGTAAAGTTCAACAGTATTATGAAGATGCAGTGTTGTCTGATATACCGATGTTGGATTATGCGTGGAAGGATGAAAAAGAATATAATATTGCCGTATGTAATGAGTATCCCGATAGATATTGTTTGATGGATAGAAGAAATGTTTATCAAGGTGGAAGCCCTATAGAATTTTGTGATATTTACTCTCGTGACAAACAGTTTATACACGTAAAAAAGTATAATGGTTCAAGCGTTCTTAGTCATTTGTTCTTACAGGGATATGTTTCAGCAGAGAATTTCTTTGATTTAGCATATCGTCAAAAAGCAAATAGACAATTGGGTGAAAATTTTAAAGTACCAGAAACAGATACTATTTCAGCGTCAGACTATGAGGTTATCTTTGCCATAGCCAAGGATAATCTTGAAGAAGGAGAACGTCCTGACATACCTTTCTTTAGTAAGGTAAGCTTTAGGAGCGTATCAAGCAGGTTGAAGCATTATGGTTTCAAGGTGTCTATAAAGGGAATAAATCGAACTTATCGAGATAATAGTAATGATGAAGGAGGAAATGAAGAATGAGAATAGGAATATTAACATTGCCTCTCCATACTAATTATGGAGGGATATTGCAGGCATATGCTTTGCAAACGGTATTGGAAAGAATGGGGCATGAGGTGGTGGTTTTTGATACGCCCAATAGAATGCCGCTGCCTCCATTAAAAGATATACCCAAATGCTTTTTAAAGCGTATCGTTAAAAAACTATTAGGAAGGAATCAAAAGATATTCTATGAGTATTATCAAAACAAAAAGGTTATACCTGTAGTGTCGCAAAATACTCAAAGATTTATCAATTCTTATATCCATCGAAAGGAGATAAGGTATTTTAAAGAGTTGGATGGAGATTCTTATGATGCAATAGTCGTTGGAAGTGATCAGGTTTGGCGTCCTATGTATTTTGATCAGGGCTGGAGAGGACAAGGCATAGAAAATGCTTATCTTGCTTTTGCTAGTAAATGGAATATCAAACGATTGTCTTATGCAGCCTCTTTTGGTACAGATAAGCAAGAATATTCAGATGCTCAGATTTTGGAATGTAGAAAATTGATTCAAATGTTCGATGCTGTATCAGTAAGAGAAAATAGTGCGGTAAATCAATGTCGTAAATATTTTAATCATTCTGCTTCTCATGTTCTTGATCCTACTTTGCTTTTAAGGGTTGATGATTATATTAGATTGTTTAAGGCTTCTAATGTAGAGAAAAGCTGTGGCACGTTGTTGACCTATGTGCTGGATAGCAGTGAGGTGATGACTAAATATATTAGAGATATTGCGCAAGATAAAAAACTCGAACCATTTAATGTCAATAATCCATATGAGTATGATGACTCACGCCCTTTACAGGAACGCATAAAGCCTTCTGTCGAGAAATGGTTAAGAGGTTTTTATGATGCAAAATTTGTGATAACTGATTCTTTTCATGCATGTGTCTTCTCTATCATATTCCATAAACAATTTGTTGTTGTTGGTAATAAAGAACGAGGTATGTCTAGGTTTGAATCACTTCTTGATATGTTTGGTCTAAAAGATAGACTAGTCAATATCGGCGATGATATTTCCTCTTTGGATAAAATTGATTTTTCAGCTGTTGATAAAATCTATGATATTTTAAAGGAGGAATCCAAGTCTTTTTTGTTTAATGCTTTAAAATAGAGGAAAAATGCAAACTAATCCCAAAATTAGTGTTATCGTCCCGGTATATAATGTTGAGAAGTTTCTACCACGATGTCTGGATAGCCTGTTGGCACAGACATTTCCTGATTTTGAACTTCTTTTGATAGATGATGGTAGTAAGGATAGATCTGGCGACATTTGTGATAAATACGCACTTAAGGATCAAAGAGTTCGTGTTTTTCACAAAGAAAATGGTGGTGTTGCTTCTGCTCGGCAGTTAGGCGTAGATGAAGCAAGAGGTGAATATTCCATTCATGCTGATGGTGATGATTGGGTTGAGCCTGATATGCTCAAATGCTTTTATGATAAAGCAAAAGAGACGAATGCTGACATTGTTATTGCTGATTATTATATAGAGAGTAACAATAAACAGATTTATGTATCTCAAAAGCTGAGAAGTCAAGAACCAATAGAGGTTTTGAAAGATATTCTTTCCAATCGTTTATTTGGTGCATTATGGCATAAGCTTATTAAACATTCTTTGTATAAAAAATATAATGTAAGATTTATCCCCCAGATAAATTACTGCGAAGATGTTCTTATCTTTGTTCAACTGTTGCAGAAAGATTTGAAGGTTAGTTATTTACAACATGGATTCTATCATTATTCACAAGATAATATGTCATCTATAACATCAAAGTTTGATAACGACACTTATTTAATGTGGAAAAGATTGATAGAACAATATCGAATATTACTTCCTGCGGATTTTAAAGGGATACTGAGAATAACAGCTTTAAAGACAAAAATAGAAGCTGTAAAAAATAAATTGATAAATGCAGATGAGTATTATAGATATTACCCATCTAACTTTTTTGATTCATTTTCATTTCGCTTGACAAAAAGAGAAAAGTTGTTTTCTTTATTGGCGTATTTGAAAATGTATCATATAGGAAAATTATTATTGAAAAAATAATGATTAAAAATTAATGTGTTTAAACGATTACAATATAATAAATAATTATGATAACAAATGTAATTGATGAATTTGACATTAGAAACATTGAAGGTGATACTGTTGATGAAGAAGTACATTATAGAAAGCCAAAGCTTTTTCTAGTGTTTATTTATATTATCTTGACCCTTTTTCTTGGACATAACGTAATCCGTTATTTGAATCTAAATATAGAGGGTGATGGTGTATTGGCATTGAGTCATTACTTGACTTTGCCTTTCTTACTGTTAGCTTATATAATGAATCGAGAATTAGTTTGTTTTACTAAAACTGAAAAATACTTAATTTATTCTTCTTTAGTAATAATGCTTTTCCAAAAAATAATTATGGATAAAAGTGCAGGCTTTTCTTTTTTCTTGAATAGTATTTTGGAACCTGTTCTGCTTTGTTCCTTTTTGAGAATGTTTGATTTCTTTCAGCAAAGAAAGTTACGCATTTTGTTGATGATATTTCTTTCTTTAGAACTTCTCATTGGATTATATGAATACTTAACAGGAAATCTTGTATTTGCTATATCTGTTGATATTTTAAAAATGCTAACAGGCCAGGAGGAGATGAGAGCTTTTGCTCTTCATGGACATCCTCTTCAAAACTCATTTTTGGTGTCGCTTGTAATGGGGTGTATATTGGCTAGTAATTTAAAAATGCATATACGATATGCTTTTTTCTTTATAGGTTATATAGCTCTGTTCTGTTTTAATTCTAGAGCTGCCATATATTGTATGGGTGTTATTCTTATGTTGAATTTATGGTCTGATTTTGCAATGAGTCAGCAAAGTGCAGGTAAAAAAATTCTGTTGATTATTTTGCTTCCTCTTGCTTTGTTTTGTTTGATTGATTTTGTTCAATCACATAATCTGGGCACACGTTTGTCTATTGGAATGAATGCCAATGATAGTAGTTCAAATGCTCGTTTTGTTTTAGTTGATATATTAACTCGTGATATGAGTGTATTAGATATATTTATCGGAATACCTCTTGCTTCTTCTATGTCATTTATGGCTAAATATTCTTTGGTCGCAATAGAAAACTCTATTGTAAATTTGATAATAGGTTATGGTTTGATTTTTACTATAATTTACTGTAGCTGTTTCTTTTGTATATTTAAATCGATTCTTACTTCTAGATTGCAGCTATATACAATCTTGATTATTATGACAATATTGTTAAATACTAACAATGCATTGCAAACAGATTGCCCGATAATTCCAGTAGCGATAATGGCATTGTTTGCCTTTAATGAAACTAAAAATATAAGAATATGATACCAAAAGTGATTCATTATTGTTGGTTTGGGCGGAAGGCTAAACCACAGAAAGTATTGGAGTATATTGAGACTTGGAAGAAGTTTCTTCCTGATTTTGAAATTAAGGAATGGAACGAGGATAATTTTGATGTAAACATGATGCCATATACTAAGGAGGCTTATTATGCAAAGAAGTATGCTTTTGTTAGTGATGTGGCAAGATTGTATGCATTGGTGCATGAAGGGGGAATTTATTTTGATACAGATATTCGTGTTGTAAAAAGATTTTCGGATGAATTGTTGAATTCTGATGGTTTTCTTGGATTTGAACATGAACAATATGTTACTACTGGTGTAATGGCTAGTAATGTAAGTAATGCCCTGCTAAAGAAGATATTTTCGAATTATTTTGCAAGAAAATTCTTTTGTGGTTGTAAATATGATGAAACAACAAATGTGAACTTTATTACTAGATTTTTTGAAAATGAAGGGTTGGTTTGTGATAATAAAATGAAATGTTTTAAAGGCATTGTCTTTTTGCCACAAGTTTATTTATGTGCAAATGATTGGAGAACTAAAAGACTCTATAATAATAAGGATACATATACGATTCATGAATTTAGTTATACTTGGGGTAATTCTGGTAGAGTGAGAAAAAGAATAGTTCAATTAATAACAATTTTAAAATACCATATTCGATATGATAATAAAAAAAATATTTAGTAAAATATATAAATTATATTATACTTCATCATCTGATAGATACTTGAAATATATTACAATGGGGGGGTAAAAGTTGGAGATGGAACTTTTGTGCTTGACCCGAAACATATTCAGATAGATATGAGTCGACCAGAGTTGGTTGAAATAGGTAAGAATGTCTTTTTGCATCGAGGAACAATTATTTTAACTCACGATTGGGCTTCTTGGTGTTTCGTTAATTCTTATGGAGAATTTCTTCCAAGTCATGGAAAAGTGAAAATTGGAGATAATGTTTGGCTGGGTGAAAATGTGACAATTTTAAAGGGTGTTACAATTGGAGATAATGTTATCATCGGCATAGGGTCTTTAGTGACCAAGGATATTCCTGCAAATAGTGTTGCGGTTGGCGTTCCTGCAAAAGTTGTTTCTACATATGAAGATTATTATAAAAAGCGTCAAAAACAATACATTGATGAATGCATTGAATATGCGTTAGCTATAAGAAAAACTGGTAGAGATATTCATATTGATGACTTCTATGACGATTATCCTTGTTTTGTTGATGGTAGCAATTATCAAAACTATAATTATCCTTATCACAATATTTTTAGTCCAGCTCAATTTGAAATTTGGAAAAGACATCATATAGCAAAGTTTGCTGGTTTTGATGAATTTAAACAATTCTTGGAGAATTTAGACTAGTACGCTTAAAAGTCTTTTCCTTTAAAATCTTAGATATGATAAAAAATTGTGCAGATTTAAATTATATTATAGAGTATGATAAAGAAGTATATTCTAAATACATGTTCCCAACAAGGAAAAGGCGTTTTTGGGCTTGCTTAAAAAACGAACCTGTATGGTTGATTTTAAGATGGCAGATTATATCACGTATTGCTGATTATTATACGTATAAATTGCTTCATTCTCCATCGTTGTTAGACAAATTTAAATATATATATTATGTTCGCAAACGTAATCGTTTAGGGGCAAAACTTAACTTAGAGATAGGTACATGTAACATAGGCCCAGGTTTGTTGGTGTATCATTTTGGAGGGGGCTGTGTAGTAAACGGTGGTAGTGTGATTGGAATAAATTGTCATTTGCATGGCAATAATTGCATAGGTAATGCTGGTCCACAAGATCTTCGTTGTCCTGTAATTGGTGACAATGTTATGATTGGAGTCGGAGCTAAAATTATAGGTGGCGTAAATATTGCAGATGGTATAAAAATCGCAGCAGGAGCTGTAGTTGTTAATTCTTTTGACGAACCAAATATAACTATTGCTGGTGTTCCTGCAAAAAAAGTAAAATAATTATGAGATATCCGAAAGTAAGTATAATTGTACCAATTTACAATGTTGAGAAATACCTCGATCGTTGTATGGATTCTTTGCTTAATCAGACTTTGAAGGATATAGAGATTATTATGGTGGATGATGGCTCACCAGATAATTGTCCTCAAATGTGTGATGAATATGCAAAGAAAGATAGTAGAGTGAAAGTTGTGCATAAGAAGAATGGCGGTCTTGGCTTTGCACGTAATTCAGGACTTGACATTGCTAATGGTGAATATGTTGCATTTGTTGATTCTGATGACTATGTTGGTCTTGATATGTACAAAACGCTGTATGATAGGGCAGAAGCTGATAAGTGTGATGCTGTATTTTGTGGCTTTCGTACAGAGGTGAGAGAAAACAAATGGATGTATAGTGATGAGGTGGATGCAGACAAATTATGGAAAGGTAAAGACGTGCAGCAATTCATGCTGAATATGATTGCGTCTGGGGCTGGAATAAAGGCCGAAAGATTATTTCAGATGTCTGTTTGGCATTCTATTTATAAACGTTCGCTTATTGAAGAGAAGCATATTCGCTTTGTTTCAGAAAGAGAAGTCGCTTCCGAAGACATTCCTTTTCAGGTTGATTTTTTATCAAAAGCTAATATTGTTGCTTATGTCTCTAATACGTATTATTCATATTGTCTAAATGGAACTTCTCTGACTGCAACGTTGAAACCTGAAAAATATGATAGATATAAGCAGCTTAGAACCCATTTGTTGTCAAAGTCTTCAGATGTAGAATATGCCAGTCGGGTAAATCG
>ERZ1026884.679-NODE-679-length-21034-cov-11.414891_pt1 | contig 21034 bp, 18 predicted proteins | sample MGYA00380172_ERZ1026884 | MGnify/ENA primary metagenome ERZ1026884 (study PRJEB33269, sample SAMEA4719808) | human gut metagenome | biome: human-associated habitat; feature: organic feature; material: feces | place: Cameroon | collected 2013-10 ... | reverse complement strand
AGAAAAAGGTACTTTATTTTGGCTTCTAACCATTTTAGGTAGTTGCTTTTTATCATTCATATATGTAAAAATTAAAGATATTAGATTAATATAAATGTACTCATTGATAATAACTCTTATTGTTCTATGTTTTGCTTTATTTTATAGTAAAAATAGATTTGTCTCACTCCTTATGGGAATATTCTTATTCGTATTGTATGGTTTTGAATATACTAAAAATGGATATGGTGATTATCATGTATATGAAGGAATCTATAAAGGCATTTCTAAAGGTGAATTGTGGGCTATATTAGATTACGAACCTATTTTTGTATATATATTAAAATTATTCGGTAAAATTGGTTTAAGCTTTGTCGAAATTAAGATATTGTTGGGCTTTTTCTATGTTATAGTCATTTATAAAACAATATCTTTATATACTAAAAATGTAGCATTGCCCTTAGCGTTGTTTTTTATTTTTCCTGCGATTTTTGATGCAGAACTTATAAGGTTTTCTTTAGCTTTTAGTTTTGTTATTTTTGGTATGAAATTTATCATAAGAGGAAAAGATTGGAAAGATTATATTTGTTTTGGATTGTGCGTTATAATAGGTACTTGTTGCCATGTTTCTGTTGTTTTTTACTTTGTTTTCTTTTTGCTGTTAATTAAGAATAAAAAAATGTTTTATGGGATAGTGTTTTTCTTAATCTTATTCGGCTTAGGATTGTCTATGACAAATGTATATTCAATTTTAAACAGTTTACCATTTGGTGATCATATCAGGAGTAAATATCAAACTGACTATCAAAGTACCACATTAGGATTGTTAGCGTTTATATTCACGAACTTATCTGTCATTTTCATAGCTGTTATTACGAAGTTCAGTATTAGACATTCTAAAATCAAGTTCTCACGTTGGGCTGGATATTTGAACGATAAAATAATAGATATTAATGTTATTTCATTATTCTTAGTGATTATATCTTTGTTTTCTACTCAGGTTCAAAGATTAACTCATTTAATGTTATTATACAATTATATATATTTGGCATCGGTCATGGACTATCGTAAAAATCTTAAGTTAGCAAAATTTTATGCCTTATGCTGTTCTTTATTTTTGCTTTATAGAATGTGTTTCCATGGTAGCCAAGGAACGATGCCTGTTTTTATTAGCCATTTTACTATTGGTTATTTTACTAGGATGTTTGAATTACTATAGTAATATATTGAAAATAACGTGCTGGTGTTTATTCACAAGCTCAATCTCTCATATTAATGAAAAAAATACTTTGTCTTACAGACGGCTTTACTTTAGGTGGAGCAGAACGTCAGCTTATAGGATTAGCACATTTTCTGAAAAAGAAAGGGTATAGTGTTAGTTTAGTATGTTATCATGATAAGAATTTCTATGAATCCTTGATGAAGGAGTATAATTTAGAATGTATAACTCTTCACCCTCAAGGCCGTATGGGAAAAATATCTGAAGTCAGAAAGTTAATTAAAAACAATGGGTATGACTTTGTAATAGCATATAAGGACGGTGCAACAATGATAGTCTCCTTGCTTAAATTATTAGGTATGCAAACTAGAGTTATTGTATCAGAAAGAAATACTACACAAAGTATTTCATTTCGAGATAAAATAAAATTTTGGCTTTATCAATTTGCTGACTACATTGTGCCAAATTCTTATTCACAGAGTGTTTTTATAAATACACATTGTCCAAATCTGAGGAGCAAGATTACAACCATCACAAATTTTACAGATACACAGACTTTTGTTCCTTCTTACAAGATTCATAAGTCATCTATGTTAAATATCCTCATTGCTGGCCGTATTGCTGAGCAAAAGAATATCTTGCGTTTTCTTGACGTTTTAAAACGTCTGAAGGATTCTAATTATCGCATTCACTTTAAATGGTTTGGCAATGCTAGTGCAGGTGAACAAGCTTACGAAAGCGAAGTCAAGCAAAAGGTACAGCTGCTTCATCTGGAAGCTATGATTGATTTTTTGCCAGCTACGAATAATATCACATATGAGTATCAACATTGTGATGCATTTTGTTTGCCTTCTATTTATGAGGGGTATCCGAATGTTATATGTGAAGCAATGAGTAGCGGACTGCCAATTCTCTGTAGTAATGTTTGCGATAATCCTTATATTGTAGAGGACAATAAAAATGGTTTTTTATTTGATCCTTTTGATATTGATTCTATGGTTGTTGCATTCGAGAAGTTTATTAATCTTTCCCTTGAAAGTAGATGTGAAATGGGCAAATGTAGCAGACTTATAGCTGAAGAGAAATTTTCAGAGGAAGCCTTTGTTCAAAAGTATATAAATATTATCGAACATAAATGAAAAATAAATATTTAATTCGTCTAGATGATGCTTGTCCAACTATGGATCAGAGCAAATGGCAGAGAATGTTTGGTATTCTTGATTCATTTGGAGTTCGACCTATGGTTGGAATTATACCTCATAATGAGGATCCTCTTCAGATGATTGATGAGGAAGATGCTATGTTTTGGGATTCTGTACTGGATTGGAACCAAAAAGGTTATTCTATAGCTCTTCATGGCTATAATCATTGTTATTGTTCAGAAAAAGGTTTAGAAGGTTTAAATCCGTTATGGAATAGATCTGAATTTGCAGGAGTGCCTCTTGATGTTCAAAAGCAAAAGATAAAGAATGGTATTAGTATCCTTAAATCTCATGGGATTCTACCTAGATATTTCTTTGCTCCTAGTCATACTTTTGATGAAAATACTTTGATTGCATTAAAAGAAGAGTCAGATATACGAATTATTAGCGACACGATCGCTAGAAAACCTTATAAATATAGGGATTTCACAATAATACCTCAGTTAGGTGGTCATTGTATGGAAATGAAGTTGCCTGGAATATGGACTTTTTGTTTGCATCCTTCTTCTATGAAAGATAATGATTTTGAGAAGACTGAGGCTTTCTTAAAAGCGCATAGTGATGAATTCTGCAGCTTTGAGAATCTTGATTTTGCTAAATTGAAGAAGAAAGACGTATTGAGTAGACTGTTGTCTGGAAGTTATTTTTTTGTAAGAAAATTTAGAAGATTACTAAAATGATAGAAAAAGGAAAAATAAATATTTTGATGGTTATGGCAAATACTAGAATGGGCGGTGTTCAAGCTTTCGTCTTAAATGTATTGCATAACATTAATCTAGATAAGTTTCATATAGATTTTGCTATAAATTTTTATGCAGAGTGTAATGGCATTGAAGATGAATGCAGAAGATTAGGATGTGATTTTCACATATTACCATATTTCAAAGTATATAATTATCACCAGTACACTAAGGCTTGGAATGATTTTTTGAGAACTCATCATTATGATATTGTCTATGCGCATGCAACCAATTCTGCTTCTATATTTTTAGGAATAGCAAAAAAATATGGTATGAAAACCATAGCTCATAGCCATAGTGCAGGCTACAGAGGGAATTTTATAGAGCAAATAACGAAGAAGTTTTTTGCTAGAGGAGTTGGTAATGTGGCTGACTATTGGTTTGCATGTTCTGATAAAGCGGCAAAGAGACTGTATGGAGATAGATATAAAACTTACAAGCATTATTATAATATCCCTAATGCCATAGATTCAGATAAGTATCTGTTTAATCAGAATATCAGAAATTGTATTCGTAAAAAGTTAGGCATAGATGATACTACATTTCTTTGCGGACACTTAGGTACATTTTCTCCTGTTAAAAATCATAAGTTCTTAATTGAAATCTTTGCTGATTTTTTGAAGATTAATCCTAATTCTAAATTGGTATGTTGTGGAGCAGGCGCATTGATGCCCGTTGTAAAGCAACAAGTTGAGGATATGGGACTTAAAGACAAAGTGATTTTTACCGGTGTGGTAAGCAATGCCAATGAATACATGATGGCGATGGATTGTTTCATTTTCCCTTCATTTTTTGAAGGCTTTCCTATTTCGATCCTTGAAGCTCAGGCAACGGGTCTTCCTATTGTTATGAATGATGTTATTACTACTGAAGTAGATTTAACTCCTTTAGTTAATCGTTCATCTTTGAATCTGTCAGCATCAGCTTGGGCAAAGATAGTTTCAGAAATTAGCGTTGCAGATCGTCCTTCATATAATAAGGTGATTTCCGTTAGTCCTTTTAATATTAAGTCATCGGTCAAAGAGTTTGAACATTTATATTCACAGTTAATATTATCATAATATGGCTATAAAAAAAATAGGTATCGCAGCTGTAACTTACAAAGAAAATTTTGGTAGTGCACTGCAAACATATGCAACTCAATATACATTAGAGAAGATGGGGTATGATGCTCGAATTTTCGAGATAAAAGGTGTGCATCGTCAAATTCATATTAAAAAGCTGCTTTATTACTTAGGACGTATGTTTGATCCTGTTGAATTTAAGTACTTGGTCGCTAATCTAAAGAGCCGTTCACGCAAGTCTGCTTCGGCTTCTTCTGATCAATATGCCCAGGATATGAATATTCGTAAAAAGGTTTATGCAGATTTCAATACTAGATGGAATAAGATGCTTCCTATGGTGAAAGGTTGGGGTGGCTTGTCGAAACAGGCTGCAGGTATGGATGCTGTTGTCGTAGGAAGTGATCAGCTTTGGAGACCTTCCAATATTGTTGGTGGATATTTTACTTTAGAGTTTGTCCCAAATCAGGTTAAGAAGATAGCCTTCTCTACAAGCTTTGGGGTTCCAGAATTACCGACACATTTACATAAGCATGCAAAGAAGTTTTTATCTCGTATTAATCATATAAGTGTTCGCGAGAATAGCGGAGCCGACATTGTAATGCAGGAGTGTGGTCGTGAGGCAACTGTTGTATGTGATCCGACTATGATGCTTACAGCAGAAGACTGGTTGCATATTCAGGATACAAAACCTTTTGCAGATGGAAAATACATACTTATGTATCTTATGGGCGATAATCCTGAACAGCGTGAGTTTGTAAAAAAGCTGTCGGAGAAGACTGGTTGTAGGATAATAGGATTGCTTCATGGTGCAACCTATATATCTTATGATGAAGATGTTGTTGATGAGAAACCATATAACGTTGGCCCTTCTGAATTTGTCAACCTGATTAGAAATGCAGAATACGTATGTACAGACTCTTTCCATTGTTGTGTCTTTAGTATTTTGAATTCTACTAAATTCTTTGCTTTTCGCAGATGGCCTGATGGTAGTAAGTTCTCTGCTAATGACCGCCTTTATACTCTTCTAGGTTTTACAGGACTTTCTCGTCGACTGATCAAGGGTTCAGAGAATGTAGAATCTTGTATAGCTGATGTTATTGATTTTGATACAGCTCTTGCAAAGGTTGCAGAAAAGAGAGAAATGTCTATGAAATATTTGCAAAATGCTTTGAATGCTTAAACTATGCCTACATTAATAGAATCTGATAAATGTTGTGGATGTGCTGCTTGTGCAAATAAATGTGCTAAGGGAGCTATCAGTATGAAGCCCAATAAAGAAGGATTCCTTCACCCTTCGATTAATACTTCTAAATGTGTTGAATGTGGTCTTTGTGAGAACGTTTGTCCAGGGATTCATCCTGCCATCAATAAGGAAAATAATGGAATACCTGAGGTTTATGTTGTTCAGCATAAAAATGATAAAATCCGTTATCAATCAACTTCAGGTGGTGCATTTACTGCTATTGCTGAGGAAATAATTCGGAGGGGCGGTGTTGTCTTTGGAGCTTCTATGTCTGCTGATCTATCTGTAAGACATTGTTTTGTAGAAAAGGAGGAAGAGTTGATTCGATTCCGGAACTCAAAGTATGTTCAGAGTAAAATTGGTAATAGTTATCAATTAGCAAGAAAATTCTTGTTAGAAAATCGCTATGTTTGTTTTAGCGGTACTCCATGTCAAATAAATGGTTTATATAAGTACTTGGGTAAAGATTATGAGAAGTTAATAGCCGTAGATGTTGTCTGTAAATCGGTTCCTTCTCCTCTTATTTTCAGTAAATATGTAGAATTTAAGAAGCAACAAGAAAAGACGATAACTGATATTGTTTTCAGAGATAAAAAACGAGGATTTCTTTATTGTACTATGGCTCATTATCGTAGTCATGAAGATAGACTCAAAAACAGAGAACTATACCGCCGTGGTAGTGAATCTGATGAATGGTTACGACTCTTTTTGAGCGGTAAAATTAGTCGGCATTCTTGTATGACTTGTCAGTACCAGACAAGACAAAGAGTTGGTGATTTTACATTAGGTGATATTTGGGAAACTGGATTCTCTGATTATGATGATAATAAAGGGGCTACGCTAGTTCACGTTTGGACGAAAAAGGGGCAAAGATTTTTAGATGACATCAGTAGTAATATCCGAAGCGTAGCTTATCCGATGGAGAAATCTAGAGGAATGGAACGCTATGGCAAAATAAATATATGGCAAGATAGAGCTCAGTTATTTGAAGATGCTCAAGTTTTGTCTGTAGAGGACTTCTTTGCTAAATATGCTCCATACAATATCAAAGTGCGTCTTAAAAACTATACTCGTGTAATTCTATGGAGACTACAATTGCAAGCTTTGGTAAGGCGCATTAAACATTCGATAATACATAGAAAATAGTATTATGGAAATAGCTTTAACTTTATCTGGTGGTGGATATAGAGCATCAATATTCCATATTGGTGTCCTATCATATCTTTATCATTTGAGGCTTGATGATGGAAGTCGTTTGTTGGATCATATTACTGTGATGTCAACAGTATCTGGTGGTACTATTACAGGAATGCTTTATCTGTTGTCTCTTGCAGAGGATGATAATGTTCCAAAGCATTTGGCAGATATGTACGATAAGATTGTTGCAAATAATCTTGCAAACTATTTGTTGCAGAATGTTGCAAAGAAGAAAAATGACAGTAAGCTATCTATCATAAAAGAATTGGGTAATGTATATGATTCTGTCTTTTTTCAGGGAAATACTTTTCAATCTTTATATGATGTTGTGCAGAAAAGTCATTTACACCATTATGCAGCTTATGCAACTGATATATCTAATGCATTACCTTTTCGTTTTCAAGTTGCGAAAGAGATTTACGATGATGCAAAGATAGGAAATGAGGTAAAATGTGTCAAATTAGAGAATGCAAAAAAGTATAGGCTATCAGATATATTAGCAGCGTCTTCTTGTTTTCCAATTGCTTTTGAACCAATTAATTTTCCTCGAGATTTCAAAGACTATTCTGAGGACGATGAGTTTGCTCAAAGTAATGTACAGACAATGTTGATGGATGGTGGCATCATCGATAATCAAGGAATAGATTATTTGATTGAAGCTAATAGGCAGATGCTTGTTGTAGATGATGAGAAGATTAAAGGTATAGATCTTGCAATTATATCAGATGCTGCTTCTTCGGCAAGTGAAGATTCATTAAATGGTAGCAATGACAAGAAAGGTTGCTCTACTTGGTTGTTTAATATTAGCTTAACTTTGAGACTTTTGCTATTAAAGAAGCTAAAAGCCTTGACTGTGATGAAAATCCAATGGAATTTGGGAAGTATGCTTGTTGTTTTGATGGTGTTAGGCATCTTTCTGAATTTCCAAACAATAGGAGCAGTTTTATTTTGGGGAGGTATGTTTGCATGCGTTTTGATGTTTCTTATAATAGGTGTCTTAAAAAAACTAACTCCTGATAACTTAGAAAAGAATTCTCAATTTGATATACCAACCAATTTGATTTGGGAAATAGATTTTAATCAATATTTCAGAATTGTTTCTAAAAGATATAAGTCTTTTTCTAAAGTTGTTTCAACGGTAATGATGGGACATATTAGAAAGAAGAATATAGAAATGCTTACATTGAATTCACGTTGGACCAATCGTTTTGTTATTCCATGTATATCTTCTTTGACATCAAATGGCGATTGGAAGAAAGATGAAAAGGCAAGGAAAATGATGGCTGGTGCACATGAATTAATGAGAATAAGCGATGTGGCTTCTAATTTTCATTCTACATTATGGTTTTCAAAGGATGATTTGAATAAGGGCATTCCTAAGCAAATTTTAGCTTGTGGTCAATTCTCAATCTGTTATGAACTTTATATGTGGGTGGATAGCCATAATGGAAGGCAAGCCAATATGCAGGGTGTTCTTAGTCAGCTTAGTAAGGATTTAAAAGAAACATTAAAGGAAGATTGGGGGAACTTTAAGGAAAATCCTTATATGTTAGTAGATTTAAATAATTTAAAATAATTTCATGCTTATGTTAACTCGTATTCACGCATATAAATTAGAGAATAATAGAATTCTGTTTTCTTATGCTCATGGGACAAACTTTTTGCTAGTTGGTGGGCATTATGATGAGAAGGCTGAGTATCTCTTGCAGAGAGAAATGAACATTATGAGTATTGATACAATAGCTTCTGTTTTTATTCCAGAGTGGACTGAGTATTATTGTGGAGATGGTAGCATGTTTGGAAAACTCTTGTCATCTCTTATGCCAACTCATATTATTGTTCCGAAATGGAAATCTGAAAAGCAATTCGCTTCTCGTGTTATGTCGTATATTAATCAATATAGAGTTGAAAATCCTTTTGTAGATATACAATATGTATACGATGATTTTGAAGTCCACGATAAAGATGTACCAAGTATAAGCAATAATAATATTGTTATTTTATCTAAGATAACAAACAATAGTAATACGGCTTATTATGCTTATCGATTTGAATCAAATGGTAAATGGACTTCTATCAATTTGTGTGATAATGATTATAATCATGACATTATGAAATCTGATGTGGTAATTTTTCCTACATTTGATAATTCTGAACTTCTTGAAATGGAAAAGGCTACAAAGTGTTTAAATGCTAATGTTTATATCAAGTATTTAAAGTCTGAAAGCCATAGTTTCTTAAAGCTTCTACTTGATGGAAAAAGATTCATCTATAATGTTTCAAAGAATGATGTGGTTGTGTCTCGAAAAGACTCTTCGTTAGTCTCTTGTTATTATTTTGAGCCAAATAGTAAGATGGTCATAGATAAAAAAGATTATAAATTGGATTACTAGATAGTTGGAGATTCTGTATATAAACTGTTTGTATATCTTAATATTTAAAGTTGTATTTTAATTATAATGAAGCAAAATAAATTATTTATCGTAGTAAATGTAGATTGGTTCTTCCTTTCTCATCGTCTTCCGGTGGCTTTAGCTGCACAGGAGGCAGGTTGGGATGTGACCATCGTAACTGCTGATACAGGTAAACTTCATGTTATTGAAGAAAAGGGACTTAAGGTAATTAATCTGCCGATGAGTCGTAGTGGCATGAATATATTCGAGGAGTTGAAAACGCTTAACTTCTTGCGTAATCTCTATCAGAAAGAAAAGCCAGACGTTGTACATCATGTTGGTATGAAGACCATCCTGTGGGGTACTCTCGCTGCAAAGTTTAGCAAGGTGCATGGAGTGGTAAACGCTATCAGCGGATTAGGTGGCTTTTTCGCAGAAGACAATAAGGGCTTGCTGAGTAAGATAATGCCTAAGGTGTTGAGATTCTCTCATCATCGACCTAATTTGCTTTGTATCTTCCAAAATGGCGATGACTGGGGATTGTATGTAAAGCATGGTATCATCAAACATGAACAAGGTCGTTTTATCAAGGGATCCGGTGTAAATCTCTTTGATTTCAGCTATACTCCAGAACCTTCTGAAGGTAAAATCAAGGTGATTCTCACTGCCCGAATGATAGTTGAAAAGGGTATCTTCTTGCTTACAGAAGCTGCAGAAAGATTGCGCTCGAAGTTTGGGGAGAAGGTGGAATTCCAATTAATAGGTGGATTGGATGATCATCCTGGTGCCATCACAAAAAAACAGCTTGAAGCCGTCTGTGATGGTAAATACATCAAATGGCTGGGGTATCGCACGGATGTACGAGACTTGTTGAAGCAATGTCATATCGTTGCTTTTCCTTCATACTACATGGAAGGTTTGCCAAAGTCGCTTATAGAAGCTGATGCTACCGGAAGACCTGTCATCACAAGCAATTCCGTGGGATGTAAGGAAACGGTTATAGATGGTTATAATGGTTACTTGATTCAACCTAAGGATGTGGATGCCCTGACAGAAAAACTTGATTTGCTCTTGTCTGATAAGGATTTAAGAGTAAAAATGGGACAGAACTCAAGAAAGTATGCAGAGAAATATTTCGATATCAATGTAGTTATCGAAAGACATTTAAATATTTATCAAGAATTAGTAAAATAACAATGAAGGTATTGATTACAGGCGCTGGCTCTTATGTAGGTGAGAGCGTGCGCAAATATATTCTTTCTACATCATCTGATTTTGAAATAGATGCAGTGGATACAATGGGAGATAATTGGAAAAAGGCTGATTATTCTCAATATGATGTGGTGTATCATGTTGCGGGTATTGCACATGTGAATGCTGACCCTAAGATGGAACCATTATATTATAAGGTGAATCGTGACTTGACGATTGCTGTTGCTGAGCATGCAAAGGCTGCAGGAGTAAAGCAGTTTATCTTCATGTCGAGTCAGATTGTCTTCCATGAGAGTCAGTCGTTGAAGAGTGAGGTGCTGACCAAGGATACCAAGGAGAATCCTAATGGCTTCTATGGCGACTCTAAGCTTCAGGCAGAAATAGGTCTTCATAAGTTGGAAGATGAGAACTTCAAGGTCTGCATCCTCCGCCCTTGTATGATTTATGGTCCGAATGCGAAGGGTAATTTCCCTAGATTGGCGAAACTTGCAACGAAAGTTCCTTTTTTCCCATGCTGGCATAACAAACGTTCGATGTTGTATATCGACAATCTCGCAGAGTTTGTAAAGCAGGCAATGCTTAGAGGTTTGAGTGGTACTTTCTATCCTCAGAACAAGGAGCAGGCTGATACCGTAGAAATCATTCGTTTCTTTGCGAAGCAGGCTGGGCATAAGGTATGGATTAGCCGTATCTTCAATCCGTTCGTATGGCTTGGTTCTTTCGTGCTTCAGCCAATCAACAAAATGTTTGCTACTTACTATTATGATCCGTCTATGTCGAAAATGGATTTCGACTATCAGCTGGTCAGCTTTGAAGAAAGCTTGAAGAGGGTAGCTGAGGGGATGAAAGAAGGATAAAGACCTTCTTTCTAATCTTCTTTAGGCTTCCCAACCACCTTTTAATAAAATACTTATGGTAACATATATCATTATTTTCGTTCTGCTTCTTGTCGCAGAACTTGTCTATTTCCGCATTGCGGATAAGTGTAATATCATTGATAAGCCAAATGAAAGATCATCTCACACTTCTATCGTGTTGAGAGGTGGTGGCGTCATCTTCCTGATAGGGGCTTGGGTATGGAGTGGATTCTTCGGATTTCCATATCCTTGGTTCCTGGCAGGTCTGACATTGATTGCTGGTGTCAGCTTTGTGGATGATATTCGCTCACTGCCTGATAGTGTGAGATTGGTGGCGCAGTTTGCTTCTGCGGCCTTGGCTTTCTATCAGCTTGATATCTTGCATTGGTCGATGTGGTGGGTGGTAATCCTGGCACTCATCGTATATGTGGGTGCTACGAATGTCATCAACTTCATGGATGGTATCAATGGTATCACGGCTGGTTATTCGCTGGCGGTGTTGGTACCTTTGGCTTTGGTCAATATGAATGAGGGGTATATGGAGCAGAGCTTGGTTATCTCTACCATCCTCGCATCATTGGTATTCTGCATCTTCAACTTCCGACCAAAGGGTAAGGCAAAATGTTTTGCCGGGGATGTGGGCTCTATCGGCATCGCCTTTATCATGTTGTTCCTCTTGGGTAACGTCATCATCAAGACTCAGGATGTTACCTGGCTTATCTTCCTGCTGGTATATGGTGTTGATGGCTGTCTGACGATTGTTCATCGCATCATGTTGCATGAGAATCTGGGTGAGGCTCATCGCAAGCATGCTTATCAGTTGATGGCAAATGAGTTGAAAATCGGTCACGTGAAGGTGTCTTCCTTGTATATGGCTATGCAGTTGGTGATTTCATTGGGATTCATCTATCTGTGTCCTGATGACGTTGCGTGTCACTGGATGTATTTTGTGGGTGCATTGCTTGTGTTGTCACTCACTTATGTACTTTTCAAGAAGAAGTATTATCATCTTCACGAGGAGTATCTTGCTTCTCTTAAGAAATAAGAATCATGAATACATTGGAAATAAACAAAGATTTCTTGGATTCTCTTTTTGCCAAGGCAAAGGAGAATCCTCGCTTGCGCCAGAATTATGATCTTCGTACAAATGCTGAGGATCAAAGCCAGAGAATGCTCAATGCTCTGCTTCCTGGTACTGAAGTGGCGATACATCGTCATCCGAATTCATCAGAGAGTGTCATCTGCCTTTGTGGCAGAATGGATGAAGTGATATACGAGGAGGTGGTATCGTATCTGCAGGATGGTGGGGATACCATAAGAAAGGTCTCTTATCAAGAGATTGAGAGAATCCATCTTAATCTGAAGAATGGGGTGTATGCATGCCAAGTGCCTAAAGGGGCATGGCATACGGTAGAGGTATATGAACCTAGTGTCATCTTTGAAGCGAAAGATGGGGCTTATGGGAGTGATGGCAGCGAGGCTGCTAGGGCTTAAAGGGATTCTTTAAAAAAACTGTTTTCGAAAACCAACCCGTCCTTCCTTACCCTTAAGGAAGGCTCCACCTTTCTCACCAAGCCTCTCTTCCCTCAGGGACGAGAGGATGTAACCGCCCTCCGGTGCTCGGAACCGCTTCGCTCTAAGGTTGGCGGGGCATCAAAGCCCTCGCCATGTTGTGCGGGCTGGGACCGCATGGTTGCAATATATAATCCTTCATTTAGAATAACTTGATGCTATTTTCAAAGTTTTATTAGTTTAGCATTTTTATTTATCTTCTTGATCATTAATATATTATAAGTATGGAAAATTATTATGCAGAGCATCTTTCAAGTTGTGTAAAGGGTGAGTTGATATTATTGAAGGCTGATGTTTCTTATTTGTATGCTCATTTATTCACGGATGAACAATTCCAGGCATATAAAAAATGGAAACGTCAGGGGATTCATTTCCCTATGGAAATGCCCATTGATTTAAATGCACCTTGTGATGGGGATTTTTGGCTTGTAGTTGATAATGGTGGGGATAATATTGATAATGTAAAATGTACATTTCGACGTTTTGCTCCTGGTATTTCAAAGTCTGATGCTATTGGTATGGGACGTTACAGTTTTGAAACCTATGTGGTTAATGCTGATGATACCCTAACTGAAGGAAGCATGATTCAATATTGGAAAGAAAATCATAATCCAAAATCGAAAATAGATTTGTCTAAACATACATTTGTTTGTCCGTCATGTGGTAAAGCTGTATCTGTTGCTAGAGTTCATGGAGCACATGTGCGTTTATGTGAGGATACATCGCCCCTTTACATTACGCCTACTTGCGATTCTTGTAATTCAAGTAAAGTAAAGAGATATTTTAAAGTGAATAAAGTGGATTTGGTGGAAGCGCCAAAAAATCAAATAATTTATTAGTATGGATAAAAATGCAAAATTCTTTGAGCATCAGAGTGCATCGTCATATATCAAAGCAAAGATTGTATCTTCTTATTTCCCACAATACTGTAGAATTCTGTTGAAGAATCCACAAAGAGAATTAAGATACATTGATTTGTTTTCGGGTCCAGGTATTTATGAAGATGGTAGTGAATCTACGCCTATAATGATTGCTAATGAGTGTTACAAAGATTCAAAACTACGTGGAATTGTACGCATGCAATTTAATGACAAGAACTATAAAGAGGTTCTTGAAAATAACTTTCTTGCTCGATATCCTAGGGGATCTTTTGGGTTTGAACCATTCTTTGCAGATCGAACAATAGGAGAAAGCGAAAGCGTGGAAAGGTATTTGCAGAGAAGCACAATGAAGGATGGTAAAAATTTAAGCCCTGCTTTATTGTTTTTTGATCCCTTTGGATATAAAGGTATTAAAACTAAGGTTTTGGCAGAATTTTTAAATAACTGGGGTAATGAAATCTTTCTTTTTTTGAATACAAAGAGAATTAACCCAGCTATGGATAATGACCTTTTTTTGCAACATATCAAAGATATGTTTCCAATTTCCTATAATGAGGTCCGTTTGGGAAAATCCAATCAAACTTCTGTGTTATCCAGACTTGCATATATCGTAGATATGTTAGGACGTGAATTCAACTTAATCCTTAAAAAGAAAGTTTATTATACAGCTTTTCAATTTCAGGAGGAAGATATGGCTACAACGAGTCATTTTATAATTCATCTTACAAAAGGTGCAAAAGGGTATGAACTAGTTAAAACCATTTATAATGATTTTGCTAATGTAGGTACCGTTTTTGATGGTATTCATACTTATACATTTAATCCTAGAGCTATAGGTATGACGAGTTCTTCGTTGTTTGATGATACTGCAGATAACATTGAAAAACTTGCGGATGAATTATATAAAAAGTATAAGGGAAAGCATATTGATGCATTAACTTTATTCAAGAATGACCAAGTTGATACAAAGTATTGTTTGAGTCATTATACGAAAGCTCTTAGAAAACTAGTTTTTGATGGTAAAATTCATGCAGTATTTACTGATAATAAAAAGCACGGAGTGTCTGTCCTTATCTCTAAAGACTGCATTCTTGATTTTTAGTAATGGCAAATTCGAAGATAGAATGGACTAATAAAAGTTGGAACCCTGTTACAGGGTGTAGTAAGGTATCAGAGGGATGTCGACATTGTTATGCAGAAGTGATGGCTCGACGATTGAAAGCCATGGGACAAACAAAATATAACAATGGATTTCAAGTTACTACTCATGAAGAGTGTTTAAAAGAGCCTTTAAGTTGGAGTAAACCACAAATGATATTTGTTTGCTCTATGGGTGATTTGTTTCATGAGCAAGTTCCTGATGCCTTTATAGATAAGGTGATGGAAACAATAGAGAAAACTCCTCAGCATCGTTATCAACTTCTGACAAAACGAGCCGAAAGAATGGCGACATATTTTTCTAATCATTCAATTCCTCATAACGCTTGGATAGGTGTTACGGTGGAGTGTAAATCATCAATTAAAAGAATTGACTTTATAAGAAACATCAATGCTACAGTTCGGTTTTTGTCTTGCGAACCTTTAGTTGAAGATTTGGGGAATATGGACTTAACAGGAATCAATTGGATAATTGTTGGTGGTGAAAGTGGTATGCAGGCAAGGCCTATGAAGGAGGAGTGGGCTTTGAATGTAAAGCGACAAGCTGAAGATAGTCATATACCATTTTTCTTTAAGCAATGGGGAACTTGGGGAGCAGATGGCATAAAAAGAAATAAGCATGTTAATGGCAAGCTGTTAGAGGGAAAAATAATTCAAGAATTACCAAATTTTAAGTAATATGGCTACATCATTGAGAAATACCGTGTCTGCTGAAATAGGAACTTTTCTCTTTAATAATGGGTTGTCACTTCGAAATCCAAGCAATAATCCAATTTTTATAGAAGAGTTAGTTACTATAGTAAATTCCCTGTCAGATTATTATGAAGAAGGTACACATTTGTATCCAGAAGTACTTCTTACTAATAATATGTCAGATGTTTCATTTTTTGTTGGATATGAATTTTATACTGGTGAATTGAAGCCGAAGGCTCTTTCTAGGGCCATAAAAATGTGTGCACCATTATGTAGTGATGGATGGTGTATTTTTATAGAGGTTAATGATAATGGAGTGAGGTGGGGTGTTGTTAATGGTGAACAAAAAATAACAAATCTTTCTCTGTTGGATCAATTACGTCTCTCATCAGATGAAAATCATATATTTATTCTACTTCATAATGTAGGGTCAAAGACTGTTGAGTTTGTTCCAGCAAATAATAATACATCTTACTCTGTATCTTTATCTCTTACAAATGTAGAAGAAACTCAAGGAAAGTATTTGAATGAATTATGTAAGACGATAACAGAAAGATGTCCAGATTCTCTGTTTTGTCAGTTTTTACAAAAAATAATTAGTTCTGCTCTGCAAATTGGACATGGAAATTTAATAGCAGTGCTTCAAGTTTGTGATAATTCTATAAAAATACCTGAGATTTTTTCGGATGGAGTTGTTTTGCATGATGTTCCGATTGATCTTTATGGTTATTATGAAGAATTTAGAAAATCCGACAACGATTTAGTTGTGCATGAATTGTTGAAAAAAGTTACAAAACTAGTAGAATCAATGCTTAATCATGATGGAATTTGTCTCTTTACGAATGATGGAAGGCTTATAGGTTATCATCTGATAGTGGATAATAAGGTTATTGCGGAAGATGGGCTTGTTGGAGGTGCAAGGACAAAGGCCTATAAAAAATTGGTTTCAGAAGAATCTATTTATGCTGTTCTGATGAAAACTCAAGAAGGTGTTATACAGTTTAATAAGCAAAGTGATGAAAGAAGATAAGTTACAATGGATAGGTAATCATAAGGATGATATTCCTTCTAATTTGATGGATGTTAATCAAATAATACCATATTCGAATACATCAAACTTGACGTTAAAACAGCAAAAAAATATTATTGCTGCCTTTAATAGTCAAGCCTATGATATGGCTGTGGAATATGTTTGGAAAAAAGCTATTACTAGCCTAAAAGAACATATTTTAGTGCTTGGTGAAGATTTTGTAGGCGAATTAATACAACGACCTGGAGTTGGTTCAAAAATTAACATTGAAACAGTTTTAACAGATTATAATATAATAGTTATAGCTGAACAACTGGGAATGATAAGTCATGTTGGAGCAATGACTCTTCGTCAAGCTTTTGAAACTCTCCAGTATTACTTTTCAGCTGAGGCTATAAAAGAAGAGGCGGAATTAGATGCCTTGCAGGTTGCTTCAATTATAAAAAGTTGTGTGGCGAATATCTTAAGCCAACCAAATATGGATGTTGCTGTTGATTTTTCAAATTTTAGAAATCGTTTATTTGAAGAAAATATTTCAGCTAATGATAGCCAATTGAAGCAGTTGATTAATTCTTCTCTTTTTATAATTAGAACAGTGGTAACAATATTAACTTCCTCAATAAAAACAAAAGATGGGGCGGCTCAAGAACATTGTCTTAACAATTTGAAAGTTATCCTTCCTTTGATATGGTCAAAAATTTCTAGTGATGATAAATGGAGAATCGGTTCATTATATAAGGATGTTATGTCTGATGGTGATATGGATTCTGCAGTAATAATAAAAGCAACGTTATCATTGGTTAATGGCTTTGATTATGTCCCAGAAAGTCTAAGGTCAACGACGTTTATAGAAGCTGCTCAACGACTTATAGATGTACATTATGAATTTGATAATTTCTATAAAGAGCCTAGAGCAATAAAAGAGTTGGCTTCTTTGGGTACTATTTTCCCTAAGCCTGCTATGCCAATATGTATAAAAGCGTTACTGCTTGTGTATTTAGGTAATTATTATGGGCGATCGATAGCTGCTGTTCCTATAGCAGAAGAACAACTTAATAGTATATCTTATGATGATTGGGTTGACTTTTTAGAAAATGAACTTCCGTTTGATGAAAATATTTTGCAAGCTTTAGTTTCTTCACAAAGGCAATTGGAATATTTTGTAGATATTATCCGCCAAAATGAACTTTATAATGTAGAATTAAAAAATAAAAAATCAGCTCAACTTTTCCATAATATACTAAATGGTTATTCTTTGCAAGTGAAAAAATACTATCAGCATTTGTAGAATATGAATATATCACCATTTCAGCGTAAGGTTTTAACACATTAAGTATTTACCTTTTAATCCGAATTCTTAAATGTCAGAATTTATGGAAACAAAGGAACTAAACAACTAACAATGGAAGAAAATATGAGTCAACAAGAACTGCTAAAGTGCTTGCCTAAGTTGCCAACTGGTATACGAGGATTTGATAAGGTCTTCTATGGCGGCATAGATTTGAATGCGATGCCCCTGGTCATAATCATCAAGGGTAGCGAGGATGATAATGACAAGTGTATGCTTGCCATGCAAATGCTATATGGTATAGCTCAGGCTATTGAAAGGAGCAAGACTAACTATCCGGCGTTTCAGAATGGATGGAATAATGAGCCTATCATGTATTCAACTTATTACCAAAAGAATAAGTTGGATGACTTGTTCCTGGATTATTTCATATCTTCGTCCATTCAGGAGATTCTCAGAAAGAAGGCTTCGAAGACTACTTCGGTTAGTTTGGGGTCGAACATATTCTCCAATCTCTTGTTTGATTGCTCTCGGATTCTATGTCAAGGTATTTCTACGAATGTAAATATTCCATACGTGGCTGTGGCAGGCAAGACGGACAGCTTGCTTGGAGATGGTATCATCTACTATAACCGAAGAACGAACTCGCTACACATGAAGGCTGGCTTGGCTTCGGATGATGATAGATATAATCAGCTATACGTGAGACGATGGCATTCTATAGGAGAATATAGCAAGTTATGCCTTCAGCAGCAAGACTTGTTCTATAAGTATACAGGATTGCGCTTCTTGCCTTTCGACATGAGGTGGGTGGACAAACTGTGGAAGGTTCCAAATGTGATAGACCCATATAAAAGTTTGGTGGCGGTGGATGTATCGTGTGAAAAGAAACTGAGCCGTCATGCCGTGGAAGATATATTGAACGGATTGAGATCGGCAAAGGTTGCTGTTCTTTGCGTTGATTCTTCAGCAGAGATACCTGAACAGCGAGCCAACATGATTATTGACTTGTCGCAGAAGATAGATCATAGGTTTGTGTTGAAGTATCTGCAAATCGTGAAGTGTGACTTCCAGGATTTCTTCCAAGGACAGCATCAATACAAGAAACGAGAGTTTGGCATAGAGGTATACCCTCGCAAGGAACTGTATCTGCATGAGCGAAGGTATCTGCAACGTGCCTTGGTATATACTCATGCGGATGCTGTGACGGAGACTTACCAGCAATATATGAAGCTGCAAAAGTACTATATCGACACTCCGACTACGACCACATACGAGGATTATATGGAGGACTTGGAAAAGAACAAGCCTTTCTTCTCCTTGTATCCGCAAAACTATATGGAGGTGATGTCGATAGACTTGCTGAACAAGATCTTCATTCCTGTCAATCCGCTGCGCCATCTTATCCATAAGTCGAAGGAAGAGGATGACTTCATTGAAAACGAATATATGTATGGTAACGCCGGGTTTGTGACTGCTGTTGTGGGCAAGGCTAATACTTACAAGCGCTTTCTGACGTTTGGCGGTATCTTTGGTTCGGCATCTACCAAGGACCATACTCTCATCATCATGATGAACAAGGAGGAGTCGGTGATGAGAAGAAGGTTGATTTGTCCTGCCAGGTATTCGGGAAAGGATATAAAATATTGCAGGAATTGCTATCATTACATTCACTTTATGAATATCTGTATGGGTAACATCACCCCAGAGGAATTCCTCTACTATCTGGAGAAGCAGATAGAGGTGCCATACGATGATGAGCAAAAGAAGAAAATAAGAAGAATCGTGATTGATGACTTGCAGATTTTGGACTTCTGTTTTCCAAGATTGGAGGGCAATGGTCTGTTTCTTGCTGCCTTGGCGGAACTTTGCCGCGTGAATGACATCATCCTGTATGTCCTCTGCGACACGACAAGCAAGCTATATCCTACCTTGCATGCCCTGGCTGACAATGTGATTTTCACCAAGAAGGATGAGGATGGACATCCTCTGTTTTTTGTGGAGAAGTTTGCTGGCTATACCAATACTCCGAGCAAGATGTACTGTGGAAAAGTGAAGAACGTGAATAAGTTGTTCAGATGTGTGGAGAATTACGACAGCAATGGTTTCTGCAAGTTTGAATTTCAGTCAAACATCGTGGAGTTGGAGGATATGGATGAGCAAACATTTTATAACTTAGATTAAAAGGCGTATGAAAGATATGAATGGTGGCTACAAGCAATGGTGGGAAGACGAAAAGTGGTCGCTGATACTTACCGTCTTATGTCCGATAATAGCTACGACGTTTACCGTACTGGCTTATTTCAAGGATTTCAATTTTTCTTCTTCAAGTTGGGGCTTGACGGAATACACGAACTTGCTTTATGCCTTTCAGGCTTTTTTTGTGAGCATCGTCTTCTTTTATCTTTGGGGGCGCAAGGACAAGATTGTGAAGAGGTTGCAGCAAAAGGAAAACTTGGTTCTTACCTATTTTAAAAGGGATTGCCATGTAACCGATGATGAAGACTTTCCGATGAAGGAAAGATTTGCGACCATCAAGCATTCTGTGGCTCGCTTTTACCAGGGATGGATGATCTTGTGGCTGGTCTGGTTCTTCTACAATGGGGTAATGTTGTTAGTGGGAATAACAGGAGGAAGAGTGTCTTCTGCGTCTTATACCTATAATATGTTTGTTTTCAGGTGTATCATGGAGATTGCGGGTAGCATCATACTGTTTTATATCTATCTGGTACTGAACAATGTGACTATATCAAAGGAATACCGGCAGGATTATAGCTCGGCAGATTTTAGGCTGGGTGCGATATTCCTTTCTTCCTGTATTATTATGATATTGGCGTTGTTTATCCGTGCTGCATCTATTCCAACGGTGCAGGATGCTTTTGTACCGATGCTCTTGGTGAGTTTGGCTCTTGGCCTGTTCTCCACTTTCACTTTTGTGTTGGTGTTGGGAAAGATGAATAGCTATTATCTGCAAATACCAATCTTCCTTAATATTTTTGTGTATATGTTTGCCATAGCGCAAGTGTTTGCGCCATTGGAACTGATAGCTAGTGGTTGGGATTGCATCAAGGATGGTGTTGCTGTGGCGACAATACCTTATGAGGTTGTTGGTCCGGATAGGAGTTATCGCATATTCGATGTTCAGGTCTCTTCGCCTGTCTTGGATGATAAAACATGTCTTTACTTGGAAAAGCTCAATTTCTACTTTTTGTTTTTCTCGATGGTTGGAAAATTGGCTTTAGCTCTGGTCTTGTATTGGACGGTATATAAGTTCCGCTTCATCTATTTCGTGATTACCAAGAACTT
>ERZ1026884.672-NODE-672-length-21166-cov-8.934442_pt1 | contig 21166 bp, 20 predicted proteins | sample MGYA00380172_ERZ1026884 | MGnify/ENA primary metagenome ERZ1026884 (study PRJEB33269, sample SAMEA4719808) | human gut metagenome | biome: human-associated habitat; feature: organic feature; material: feces | place: Cameroon | collected 2013-10 ... | reverse complement strand
GGCGGAGCTGTGGTCCTGCCATCTTCTGCAAACTGTCGCTCATGGTCTTCATACCAAACATAAGTAAGGCGAGTGCTCCAATAAGCCTAAAAAATATCCAAATCGACATATTATAACTTAATTAATGTTGTCAAGTTCACCAAGTTCACGATTTTTTTCGTAACTTTACGCTCTGTAAGCCTAGTCCGCGGTATTGCGGGCAGGCATTGCCTGAGAAGAGTCTTCAGTAGGGCTTCAAAAGGCAATAGATTAGTATAACATTGTAACATGATTTTAACGCCAATGAAACAAATGATTCAAATCCGTTGCAAAAATAATAAAAAAACTCAGAAAGTCGAAATCGGGAGCACACTTTTTGATGTTTTTTCTGCATTTGACCTCAAAATGACCCACGGACCGGTGTCTGCAAGGGTAAATAACAAGGTTGAAGGCATGCATTATCGTGTTTATAACTCCAAGGATGTTGAGTTTCTTGATATGGCCTCCGCCTCCGGTTCGCGCGCCTACACCCGCACCCTCTTCTTCGTGCTGTGCAAGGCGGTGCAGGATATCTATCCCAACACGGATGTGGTGATTGATATCCCCGTATCCAACGGTTTCTATGTGGATATCCGTCTGGGTCGCCCGGTAGTGGAAGAGGATGTGAACATCCTCCGTCGCCGCATGCAGGAAATCATCGATGCCAAGATGCCGATACGCCGATACATGGTGCCTACCGAGGATGCCATTGCCCTGTTTCAGGAAAAGGGAGATGTGGAAAAAGTGAAACTGCTCAAGACTTCCGGTTCCATCTATACCACCTATTATAAAATAGGTGAATATGTGGATTTCTATTACGGCACGCTGCTTACCAATACTTCGGGACTTTATCTCTTTGGATTGGAGAAGTATTACGATGGCATGCTGCTGCGCATTCCTTCGCTCAAGGATTCGGATAAGTTGGGCGAGATGACGAAGCAGGACAAGATGTTTGATATCTTCAAGGAGCACCATCGCTGGCAGGATATCCTGGGAATCAGAACCGTGGGCGACTTCAACCAGGCGATAGATGCGGGTCATGCCACCGACATCATCAACATCAGTGAGGCATTGCAGGAGAAGAAGATAGCCAAGATAGCCGAGGATATTGCGAATCGCCAGGGCGTGAAGCTCGTGTTGCTGGCGGGTCCTTCGTCTTCGGGCAAGACCACATCCTGCAAGCGATTGAGCATCCAGCTTGCCGTGAATGGACTGAAGCCTCTGCAGATTTCGCTGGACGATTACTTTGTGGATAGAGACAAGACACCGAAGGATGACAACGGCGAATATGATTTTGAGAGCATCTATGCCCTGAATCTCGATCTGCTGAACGAGCAGTTTAACGCTCTCTTCCGTGGCGAGGAGGTGGAGTTGCCGAAATATGATTTCCCTTCGGGCAAGAGTGTGAAGAGTGGAAAGAAGCTGAAGATGGAGCCTAACAATGTGCTGGTGGTTGAGGGAATCCATGCCTTGAACCCGGAACTGACGGCTCATATCCCGCAGGAGCAGATTTATCGTGTGTATGCGTCGGCGCTGACCACCATTCTGCTGGATAATCATAATTATATCCCTACCACCGACAACCGATTACTCCGTCGCATCATCCGCGACTATAAATATAGAGGTGTATCGGCGCAGGAGACGATTCATCGCTGGCCTTCGGTAAGGGCAGGTGAGAACAAGTGGATATTCCCATATCAGGAGAATGCTGATGCCATGTTCAACACGGCGATGCTTTATGAATTGTCGGTTCTCAAGATGCAGGCAGAACCTCTGTTGCAGCAGGTTCCGGAGAATTGCGAGGAGCATGCCGAGGCATATCGCCTTCTCAAGTTCCTGAAGTATTTCAAGGGAATACCTTATAATAATCTGCCTCCAACCTCCCTGTTGAGAGAGTTCCTGGGCGGCAGCTCGTTCCATTATTAAAAAGATGGAGTGTAGTGTGAAGTAGAAAACGGAAAGTGGCTGTTTGTGCAGCCACTTTCCGTTTTTACAGTTTGCTTCCGTAGCAGAGGTCTCCGGCGTCGCCGAATCCTGGCACGATGTATTTATGTTCGTTCAATCCCTCGTCGATAGAAGCGCACCAGATGGTGGTCTTGTCTTCTGGGAAAGTCTTCTTTACGTGCTCGATGCCTTCTGGCGAAGCGAGAACGCAAGCCACGTGGATGTGCTTAGGATTGCCCTTGGTAAGGAATGCCTTCATACCCATCTCCATGCTGATGCCGGTGGCAAGCATAGGGTCGGCGATGATGAGCGTCTTGTCGGTGAGGTCTGGGGTAGCCAGATACTCAATGTGGACACCAATCTCGGTATGTTCCTTGTTGGTATATTCGCGATAAGCACTGACGAAGGCATTGCCCGAATGGTCGAAGATGTTCAGGAAACCCTCGTGGAAAGGCAGACCGGCACGGAAGATGGTACCGATGACAATCTTGTCGGTAGGAAGATTGACCTGTGCCACGCCCAGCGGGGTGGTCACCTCTTTAGATTGATAATTGAGGGTCTTTGAAATCTCAAAAGCCTCATACTCGCCGATTCTCTTGATGTTGTTGCGGAAGAGAAGTCGGTTCTTTTGATAGTCGCAGTCACGCATCTCTGCCAGGTATCTGTTGATGATGCTGTTATGCTCGCTCAGATTGATAATCTCCATAGCTGTAGTATTTTAATTTCTCGTTATATCTTAAAACTTGCTTGTTTATTGCTAAATTTCTGCAAAGATACGATTAAAAGCGGAAACTACAAAATGTTTTTCTGATTTTTTTCGTGGAGTATCAAAAGCATCCTTCTCCTCTTATATATATGGCGTATATTCTCTCTTGTGTATGGCGTATAATCTCCTTTTATATATAAATAGGTGGAAAGCAAAGCACAGATTGAAGCAGATTAGCCGGAATATTTGCAAAGTCAATGTGGCAAATTATAGATGAAATCTTTGGTTTTTATATTCTTTAACCTAAAAAGATATTAAAATTACATTAATTATAAAGGAGAATCTTTGCTATAAAACATATTTTTCGTAACTTTGCGGCGGTTTTAGAAAGAAATATTTCACAACTTAAATACATTTAAAAAAAATGGCAAAGTTAGATTTGACAAAGTACGGCATTACTGGTGCTACAGTAATCGCTCACAATCCTTCTTACGAGCAGTTGTTCGAGGAGGAGACAAAGGCTGGTCTCGAGGGTTACGAGGTAGGTCAGCAGACAGAGTTAGGTGCAGTTAACGTTATGACAGGTATCTACACTGGTCGCTCACCTAAGGATAAGTACATCGTAATGGACGAGAACTCAAAGGACACTGTATGGTGGACAACTGATGAGTACAAGAACGATAACCACCCAATGTCTGAGCAGGTTTGGGGTACTGTTAAGGATCTCGCTGTTAAGGAGCTCTGCAACAAGAACCTCTATGTAGTAGATGGTTTCTGCGGTGCTAACAAGGATACACGTATGGCTGTTCGTTTCATCGTTGAGGTTGCTTGGCAGGCTCACTTCGTAACAAACATGTTCATCCGTCCTACAGCTGAGGAGCTTGAGTCTTTCGAGCCTAACTTCGTTGTTTACAACGCATCTAAGGCTAAGGTAGAGAACTACAAGGAGCTCGGTCTGCACTCAGAGACTTGCGTTGCTTTCAACGTAACATCTAAGGAGCAGGTTATCATCAACACATGGTATGGTGGTGAGATGAAGAAGGGTATGTTCTCTATGATGAACTACTTCTTGCCATTGAAGGGTATGGCTTCTATGCACTGCTCTGCCAACACAGATATGAACGGTGAGAATACAGCTATCTTCTTCGGTCTTTCTGGTACAGGTAAGACTACATTGTCTACAGACCCTAAGCGTAAGTTGATCGGTGACGATGAGCACGGATGGGATGACAATGGTGTGTTCAACTTCGAAGGTGGTTGCTATGCTAAGGTTATCAACTTGGACAAGGAGTCTGAGCCAGATATCTACAACGCTATCAAGCGCAACGCTCTCTTGGAGAACGTAACTGTAGCTGCTGATGGTAAGATTGACTTCGCTGATAAGAGCGTAACTGAGAACACTCGTGTTTCTTACCCAATCAACCACATCAACAACATCCAGCCAGGTTCTTCTGCTCCAGCTGCTAAGCAGGTTATCTTCCTTTCTGCTGATGCATTCGGTGTATTGCCACCAGTATCTATCTTGACTCCAGAGCAGACTCAGTACTACTTCCTCTCTGGCTTCACAGCTAAGTTGGCAGGTACAGAGCGCGGTATCACAGAGCCTACTCCAACATTCTCTGCTTGCTTCGGCCAGGCATTCTTGGAGTTGCACCCAACAAAGTACGCTCAGGAGTTGGTTAAGAAGATGGAGGCTAACGACGCTAAGGCATACCTCGTTAACACAGGTTGGAATGGTACAGGCAAGCGTATCTCTATCCGCGATACACGTGGTATCATCGACGCTATCTTGAACGGTGACATCGACAAGGCTCCAACAAAGCAGATCCCTATGTTCGACTTCAAGGTTCCAACAGAGTTGCCAGGTGTAGCTACTGAGATCTTGGATCCACGTGATACATACGCTGAGGCTTCTCAGTGGGAGGAGAAGGCTAAGGATTTGGCTGCTCGTTTCATCAAGAACTTCGCTAAGTATACAAACAATGAGGCTGGTCAGGCTCTCGTTGCAGCTGGTCCACAGCTCTAATTCGACAATTCGAATTCATGCTAAATATGGAATCCCGTTTCTCGCAAGAGAAGCGGGATTTCTTCGTTCATGGTTTTCTCAATTTTTCCCTGTTTCATGTCTTTTCCTAGCTCTTAATCACTAAAAAATATAAAAAAAGCCCCTAAAATGAATAATTTGCATAATAATAAGGTGAAAAGGGCGGATTTTTGAAGAATTCTCCGTAAATTTGCAGCTAAAAAGAAAAATTGAATAGAATGAAAAGGAAGTTTTTTGCTTTCATAGCACTGATTACAGCTACTTTCTCGCTCTCATCTTGCTTGAGCAGCGACGATACAACTGTGGAATATACATACGATACGGCCATCACCAGCTTCTCGCTCGGTAACCTCGACAGATATGCTAAGACTGCTGCCGGAAAGGATACCCTGCTCAAGTCGAACGTGACGGGCTCCAACTATAAATTTTATATAAATCAGACCACCCGTCAGATCTATAATGCGGATTCCTTGCCAGCCGGTACAAGGACAGCTGCCGTGTTGGCTACCATCGCCAGCAAGAACAGCAGTCCGGTGATTCTGATGCATGTTAAACAACCAGAGAATCTTGATTCGGCTGTCTATTATTCAAGCACCGACTCCATCGATTTCTCGCAGCCACGCAAAATCCGCGTGTACAACAATGCCTTCTCTGCATACACCACATACACCGTGACCGTGAATGTGCATCAGGAGAAACCATACGATTTCAACTGGCAGGCGAAGGGAGCACAGGCAGCTTTGGCTGCCCTTCAGGATGTGAAGGTGCTCGCCCTGGGCGAATACATCTATGCCTTTGGTAAGACTGCCGAGGGTATGAAGATATACAAGACTTCTTATACAGACGGTACTGCGTGGACAGAGGTGACTCCTAACCAGGCATTCGCAGCTGATGACTATCAGAATGCCGTGGTGATGGATGGCAATATTTTCCTCCTTTCAGGCGGTAAGGTTTATCTTTCTGCCGATGCTGCTACCTGGCAGCAGGTGGGAGAGAATAGCGAACTGAAGCAGTTGGTTGGTGCCAGCAGCAAGTATCTCTATGCCTTCACGGCTACCGGCATCTCCGTTTCCAAGGATAAGGGAGCCACCTGGACAGCCCAGAAGATAGATGCAGACTATAGTCTCCTGCCAACCCAGAACCTGAGCATGAGCGTTTCGGGCATCGCTTCGGTGAAGAATGCCGAGAATGTGCTCCTCGTGGGAACCCGTGATGCCAGCTATGGCGATATCATCGCTACCACCTGGACTCATGTGGCAGATTATGCAGCCAATGCACCTGAGTATGCCTGGAACTATATGGATGTAGATGCCAACCAGGCTAAGAACATGCTGCCGATGATGAGCGAGGTGATTACCTGCGCTGCTGATACCGGCTATGTGGCTCTGGGAAGCAACGGCAACTGGTATAAGAGCAAGGACAACGGACTGACCTGGGCGGTGGATTCGCTCATCACCCTGCCAGCAGAGTTCAAGGCAAATACCGGCCGCTTCGGTTTCTGCCGCGACACGAACCACTTCTACTGGGTAATCCGCAACGGTTACGTATGGAAGGGACGCTATAACATCGATGGCTGGCGCAAGGACTAAGCCATCCCTTGTTAGGCAAAGCATTAACAGACATTATATATAATAAGGTATAGGAAATGAAAATCAGCTTGCGCAACTTCCTGTTGCTGCTGTGCCTCTTGTTCCAGATGCAAGGGGCAAGGGCGCAGGACGACCCGCAATATCGCATGGAGATAGGTGCGGGCGTAGGTATGGTGGCTTACGAAGGCGACCTGAACGGCAACATCTTTGCCAACCAGCAGCCGATGGGAGCCTTCGTGGGCAGATATAATTTCGACCCATACAAGGACTTGCGGCTCAACCTGGCGTTCGGTAAACTGAAAGGATCCACTAACAAGGTGGAAACCTACTATCCCGACTATCAGGAGACACCTTACTCCTTCAATAACACGCTGGTGGATATGAGTCTGGTGTTTGAGTATAACTTCTGGCCCTACGGCACAGGCAGGGACTACCGCGGAGCCAAGCGGCTGGTGCCCTTCGTGTTTGGCGGCTTGGGAGCCACCTTTGTAAAGGGAGCCGGGAAGAATGTATTTACCGCCAACGTGCCCCTGGGCATCGGCGCCAAATATAAGGTGACAGACAGGCTGAACATCGGCGTGGACTGGACCATCCATTTCTCGCTGAACGACGAACTGGACGGGGTGAAAGACCCCTATCTCATCAAGAGCAGCGGAGCCTTCAAGAACACCGACTGCTACTCGATGCTCCAGTTATCGCTCACCTACAGTTTCAGCGAAAGATGTAAAACTTGTAATAAGGAAGATTAAGAACTCGTAAATAAAGAAGAATATTATATGAACAACTTGGATATGAACAGAATTCCTGAGCACATCGCCATCATCATGGATGGCAATGGACGCTGGGCTACTGAAAGAGGTAAGGACCGCAGCTACGGCCATCAGGCTGGAGTTGACGCAGTGCGTTGCATCACATCAGAGTGTACTCGCCTCGGCGTGAAGTATCTCACCCTCTATACCTTCTCTACAGAGAACTGGAATCGTCCTGCCGACGAGATCTCGGCTCTGATGGGATTGGTGCTCACTTCACTGGAGGATGAAATCTTCATGAAGAACAACGTGCGTTTCCGTGTTATCGGCGACATGAAGCGTCTGCCACAGGCTGTGCAGGATAAGTTGCAGGAAACCATGGACCATACTGCCAAGAACGATGCCATGACCATGGTGGTGGCGCTGAGTTACAGTTCGCGCTGGGAAATCATGAAGGCGATGAAGGAAACCGTGAAGGAAGCCATGGAGAAGGGCGCAAGCTACGAGGAAGTGGAGAAGATGCTGACCGAGGAGAACTTCGAGCAGCACCTGGAGACCAACTTCATGCCAGACCCAGACCTGCTGATCCGTACGGGCGGCGAGCTGCGCATCAGCAACTATCTGCTCTGGCAGATTGCCTACTCGGAGCTTTACTTCTGCGACACTTACTGGCCAGACTTCAACGAGGAGAGTCTGCACAAGGCAATAGAGAGTTTCCAGACCCGCCAGCGCCGCTACGGAAAGACCGAGGCACAGGTAGAGGCTGAGGAGGAAAGCAAGTAACATCCTCCACGATGATAGGTAAGCAAAGAAGATAAGTTACAGATACTATATATATAATAAGGTATATAAATGAACAAGTTTAGAAAGATTTTCATCCTGCTGCTGGGCGTTATGGCGAGTGTGCAGATGCTGGCACAAGATAAAATCGTTAATCCCGACATCTCGTATGCCGGAACACCCCGCACGCTGACCATCGGCGGTATCAATGTTTCGGGTGTGGAAGGATACGAGGACTACGTGCTCACGGGTATCTCCGGACTCTCGGTGGGTGATGAAATAGAAGTTCCTGGCGATGCAATCACCAGTGCTGTGAAGCGTTATTGGAAGCATGGCCTCTTCTCGAAGGTTGCTATCGCTGCCGACTCCATCGTAGGCGAGAAGCTCTATCTGCACATCTATCTGGCTGTGCGCCCTCGTATCTCGAACATCAACTATGTGGGCTTGAAGAAGAGTGAGCGTGAGGACATGGAGCAGAAGCTGGGCATGGTGAAGGGTACACAGGTGACCCCTAACATGCTCGACCGTGCCAAGATCCTCGCCAAGAAGTATTTCGACGACAAGGGATTCAAGAATGCCGATATCCAGATTAACCAGCGCGACGACGTGGCTAACAAGGGACAGGTGATTCTGGATGTCATCGTGGACAAGAAACAGAAGATCAAGGTTCATCAGATTACCATCGACGGTAACGAGAAACTCTCTGACCGCAAGATCAAGGGTGGATGCTTCTCGAAGGGTGCCTTTGCCAAGACCCACGAGGCTGGCAAGTTTGCCACCTTCTTTAAGTCGAAGAAGTTTACTCCTGAGCGCTGGAAGGAAGATAAGCAGAAACTCATCGAAAAATACTATGAGTATGGTTATCGCGACGCCCAGATTCTGGAGGACAGCGTCAGCAACTTCGACGAGAAGCATGTGAACGTATATATCAAGGTGGACGAAGGCAAGCAGTACTTCGTGCGCAACATCAACTGGGTGGGTAACACCGTATATCAGACCGACAGGCTCAACTACCTGCTGGGTATGAAGAAGGGTGATGTATATAACCAGAAGATTCTGCACAAGCGATTGAACGAGGATGATGATGCAGTGGCGAACCTCTACTACAACAACGGTTACGTGTTCTCCAGCATCAATCCTGCCGAAATCAACATCGACGGCGATTCCATCGACCTGGAGATGCGTGTGACTGAAGGACCTCAGGCTTACCTGAGCCACGTACGTATCAACGGTAACACCCGTCTTTACGAGAATGTGGTGCGCCGTGAGCTCCGTACCAAGCCAGGCGACCTCTTCTCTAAGGAGGCGCTGATGCGTTCGGCTCGTGAGTTGGCTTCCATGGGACACTTCGACCCAGAAAAGGTAAGTCCAGACGTGAAGCCTAACTATGAGGACGGAACCGTGGATGTAAACTGGAACCTGGAGCAGAAGAGTAACGACCAGATTGAGTTCTCGCTCGGTTGGGGTCAGACCGGTGTCATCGGACGTGTGGGCTTGAAGCTCAACAACTTCTCTATGGCAAACCTCTTCAACAAGAACAAGGAGCATCGTGGTATCATGCCTATCGGTGACGGTGAGGTGCTGAGCATCGGTGCACAGACCAACGGTACCTACTACCAGAGCTACAACGTAAGCTACTCTACCAACTGGTTTGGCGGCAAGCGTCCTATCCAGTTCAGCGTAGGTGCATACTACAGCAAGAGTACCGACGTGTCAAGCAACTATTACAATAGTGCTGCCATGTACAACTATCAGAGTTACTTATATGGCTACGGTTCTAGTTACTATAACAACTACGAGAATTATTACGATCCAGACAAGTACATCCAGATGGTGGGTGTGAGCCTCGGTTGGGGTAAGCGCCTCCGTTGGCCAGATGATTACTTCACCTTGTCTGTACAGTTGGCTTACCAGCGCTACATGATGAAGAACTGGAGCTATATGTTGATGACCAACGGTAATGCGAACAACTTGAACTTGACCATCGCATTGAACCGTACATCAACCGACAACCAGCTCTTCCCACGTCGTGGTTCAGAGTTCGAGGCAAGCGTGAACCTCACTCCACCATGGAGTGCGTTCGACAACAAGGATTACAAGAACCTTGCCAACAACTCTAAGTCGCCAACCTACTCTGAGGAGCAGCAGGAGAAGTATCGCTGGATTGAGTACCACAAGTGGAAGTTCAAGTCAAAGACCTATACAGCATTGACCAGCGGTCAGAAGTGCTTCGTATTGATGACCCGTGTAGAGCTTGGTTTGCTCGGTGCTTACAACAAGTACAAGAAGAGTCCATTCGAGACCTACTATGTGGGTGGTGACGGTATGAGCGGTTATTCATCCTATTATGGTGAGGAAACCATCGGACTCCGTGGTTACGAGAACGGTTCCGTATCTTACGGCCGTGCCACCGGTTACTATGCTTATGCATACGACCGTTTCTCATTGGAGCTCCGTTATCCATTCCTCCTGGGCAATACCACTATCTATGGTTTGACCTTCGTAGAGGCAGGTAACGCCTGGTATGATACCAAGGACTTCAACCCATTCAGCATGAAGCGCAGTGCCGGTGTCGGTGTACGTATCTTCCTGCCAATGGTGGGTCTGATGGGTATCGACTGGGCTTACGGTTTCGACAAGGTATGGAACAGTAGCCAGTATAAGAAGGGTGGAAGCCAGTTCCACTTCATCTTGGGTCAGGAATTCTAAAGACGGATTTTATGAAGAAAATAGTATTGATGCTGATGATGGCTGTAGCAGCCATCTCAGCACATGCACAGAAATATGCATTGGTAGATATGGAGTACATCCTGAAGAATGTACCCGCCTACGAGCGTGCCAACGAACAGTTGAACCAGGTGAGCCGCAAGTGGCAGGCCGAGGTAGAGGCCATCAACCTGGAGGCAAGCACCCTGTATAAGAACTATCAGAACGAGGTGGTCTTCCTCTCTCAGGAGCAGAAGAAAGCCAAGCAGGATGCCATCATGCAGAAGGAGAAGGAAGCCAGCGACCTGAAGAAGAAATACTTCGGCGCCGAGGGAGACCTCTACAAGATGCGCGAGGCACTGATGGGACCTATCCAGGAGGAGATATACAACGCCGTGAAGGAAATCTCCGACCTGCGCGGCTACTCGCTTGTTATCGACAGAGCCAGCAACAATGGAATCATCTTCGGATCGCCAAAAATCGACATCAGCAACGAAGTATTGCAGAAATTAGGCTATTCTAACAAGTAATAAATGTTATTCAAGCAAATAATTTAGGTTATTTCGAGAAATAATTGTATATTTGCAGCCGAAAAGAAAGGGCACGGCTCTAAACAGAGCTCTTTACGAACAAAGAATAATAATTAAAAAAGAATAAAACAGAAATGAAAAAGCTTATTTTAATGTTGATGCTTTGTGCACCAATGACAATGATGGCTCAGAAGTTTGGCAAGGTTAACACCCCAGCAGATTATGCAGTCTTTGCCTGACGTAGCTAAGGCTAATGGCGAGATGGAAGCTCTCCAGAAGCAGAAGGAGAACGAACTGAAGTCTATGCAGGATGAGTTGCAGCGCAAGGCTGACGAGTACCAGAAGGGTGCAAGCACCATGAACGCTACTGCCAAGCAGCAGAAGGAGACTGAGCTCCAGAACCTGCAGCAGAAGATTCAGCAGGCTTACCAGGACGGTCAGCAGGAGTTGCAGAAGAAGAGCAGCGAGCTGATGCAGCCTATCATCGCCAAGGTGCGTGCAGCTATCGAGGCTGTGGGAAAGGCTGGCAACTATACATACATCATGGAGGATGGCACAGCTATCTATACAGGTGCCAACGTGGTGGATGTAACCAAGGAAGTACAGTCTAAGATTAAGTAATCCAACGTAAGTATTACGATAATGAAGCTAAGGGCAGGCACAAGTGCCTGCCCTTATTTATCATCTAGCACATCTATTCACAAAAATAATCAAATAAGGTATCACGCATTATGAAAAAGAATCTCTTATTTTTGGCTTTCGCTCTTGTTGCCCTCTCGGCTTCTGCACAGCAGAGCCAGGCAGAGGAAACACAACCGGCTGCCGTGGCTGCACAGCCAGCATGGCGCTTCGGCTACTTCAGCTTTGAGCAGGTTTTTCATACCATGCCTGGTTACGCCATAGCCAAGCATAATATGGACGAACTGCGCACAAAGTATGATGAAGAGACCAAGCGCGTGGAGAATGAGTTTAACAGCAAGTACGAGGAGTTTCTCGATGGTCAGCGCTCTTATGCCAAGACAATCCTGGAAAAGCGACAGGCTGAACTGCGTGAACTGATGGAGAAGAACATCGCCTTCAAGGCTGAGGCGAACCGACTCCTGAAGCAGGCTGAGGACGAGGCTTTCGCTCCGCTCAAGGCAAAGGTGAACGAGGAGGCTCAGAAGATAGGTAAGGAGAAGGGATTCGCCTTCATCCTCAATACCGACAACAATGCCGCTCCTTATCTCAATGCCGAGATGGGTGAGGATATTACAGCTGCGCTGGAGGAGAAACTGAAATGATGCTGCCTTCCAATCCCGGACCTATCGGAATCTTTGATTCCGGATATGGCGGCCTCACCATCCTGCATGGCCTGCGCCAGATGTTGCCGCAGTATGACTACATGTACCTGGGCGACAACGCCCGTGCGCCATACGGATCGCGCTCGTTCGAGGTGGTGTATAAGTTTACCCGCCAGGCTGTGCTGAAGCTCTTTTCCATGGGATGCCATCTGGTAATCCTGGGTTGCAATACGGCTTCGGCTAAGGCACTGCGCTCTATCCAGCAGAGAGACATCCCGGAACTGGATCCTGACCGCCGCGTGCTGGGCATCATCCGTCCTACCGCCGAGGTGATAGGTACGCTGACCAAGAGTCGCCACGTGGGCATTCTTGCCACCGAGGGAACCATCAAGAGCGAGAGCTACAAGATGGAGATAGGAAAGCTGTGGCCTGATATCCAGGTGAGCGGAGTGGCTTGTCCGCTCTGGGCTGCCATTGTTGAGGCGAACGAGGCAGACAGTCCTGGTGCTGATTATTTCGTGAAGAAGCGCATCGACCAGCTGATGCGCATGGATGAGGACATCGATACCATCATCCTGGGTTGCACCCATTATCCACTGCTCATGAGCAGCATCGTGAAGAATCTTCCCGATGGCGTGAGAGTGGTACCGCAGGGACAGTATGTGGCAAACAGCCTGCAGGATTACCTGAAGCGACATCCCAAGATGGAGCAGATGATAACCCACAATGGCACCTGCCAGTATCTGACCACGGAAAGTGAGGAAAAGTTCAAGGAGTCAGCGCTGATATTCCTGCATGAGCAGGTGGACGTGACGCACGTGGACCTTGAATAATTTATAATTAATAATTTATAATTAATAGTTATGCAAGAAACAAGACAAAACCGTATATCAAGACTTCTCCAGAAGGAGTTGAGTCTTATCTTCCAGTCACAGACCCGCATGATGCACGGCGTGATGGTAAGTGTAACCAAGGTAAGAGTGAGTCCAGACCTCAGCATCTGCACCGCTTACCTGAGTGTGTTCCCATCTGAGAAGGGTGAGGAGATTCTGAAGAACATCAATGCCAACGAGAAGACCATCCGCTTCGACTTGGGCAGAAAGGTGAGAAACCAGCTGCGCATCATTCCAGAGCTCCGCTTCTTCCTGGACGACAGTCTGGATTACCTGGAGCACATCGACGAACTCTTGAAGAAGTAAAAGAGAGAACTGAAAGATTGAAGGGAGTTAAGGAGTTATGACAACTGCCTTGACTCCCTATATTATATAAATGAAGTAAGACAAATGAATTTTCCATTCTTTATAGCCCGCAGGTATCTCTTTTCCAAGAAGAGTACGCACGTCATCAACGTCATCAGTTCTGTTTCGGTGATTGGTGTGGCGGTGGCTACGATGGCACTGGTCATCGTATTGAGCGTGTTCAACGGCTTTCACGACCTGGTGGCATCGCTCTTTACCAGTTTCGACCCGCAGCTCAAGGTGATGCCGATGGAGGGAAAGACGGTGCCTGCCGATGACCCGATACTGACGAAGATACGCCAGTTGCCACAGGTGGACGTGGCTACGGAAACCGTAGAGGACCAGGCACTGGCTATCTATGCCGACCGACAGACAATGGTGAAGATCAAGGGCGTGGATGATAACTTTGCAGAGTTATCGCATATCAACGATATTCTTTATGGCGATGGAAGCTTCTCGCTCCGTGCTGCCAACCTGCAGTATGGCACGGTGGGCATCCGTCTGGCTCAGACGCTGGGCATCGGGGCAAGATGGGATGGCTTCCTGAAGATTTATGCGCCTAAGAAGGAAGGACAGCTCGACATGATGAGTCCGGGCGACGGCTTCGTGGCCGATTCGCTGGTATCGCCGGGTGTGCTCTTCGCCGTGAAGCAGTCGAAATACGACCAGAATTACATCATCACCTCCATCTCCTTCGCCCGCAACCTCTTTGACCAGCAGGGCATGCTCTCCGACCTGGAAATCAGATTGAAGGAGGGCAGCGACCTGCAAGCGGTGAAGGCTGAGATGCAGCAGATAGCAGGCAACAAATACAAGGTGCTTGATAGGTTCGAGCAGCAGGAGGATACGTTCAAGATTATGCAGATAGAGAAACTGATGGCGTATATCTTCCTCACCTTTATCCTGGTGGTGGCATGCTTCAACATCATCGGTTCGCTCTCGATGCTGATCATCGACAAGAAGAACGATGTGGTGACGCTGAGAAATCTGGGTGCCAACGACAAGCAGATAACGCATGTCTTCCTTTTCGAGGGAAGAATGATAGCCGTGATTGGTGCCGTGATAGGCATCGGACTGGGCTTGTTGCTCTGCTGGCTGCAGCAGCAGTATGGCTTTGTGAGATTGGGCGATTCTGAAGGATCGTTTATCGTTGATGCCTATCCGGTGAGCGTTCACTATACGGATGTGGCCATCATCTTCGTAACGGTCATCGCCGTAGGCTGGCTTGCCGTATGGTATCCGGTAAGGGCGTTGAGCAAGCGTTTGCTGAACTAGAAAAAGTATAAGATATAAGAAGATTATATATTATAGGGAAACAAAAAGTCTATCCGGTGTTGCCGGATAGACGTACGGCAGTGGCGGATGTATGTTCGCCACTGCCGTATTTGTATCCGCCAGTGGCGGATAGAACTTTTTATGAGGATTCTTATTTCTTTCGGATGAGTGTCAAACCATCGCGCAGCGGCAGAATCACCACTCCCACGCGAGGGTCTTGGGCTATCATGTCGTTGAAGGCACGGATGCCCTTGGTCTGCTGGTCGCGGTCGTAAGCCGGGTCGATGACGTGTCCGTCCCACAGGGTGTTATCTGCCAGGATGTATCCTCCCGGGTTCAGGATGCCCATCACCATCTCGTAAGTCTCGATGTAGGTGCGCTTGTCGCCATCCACGAAAGCCAGGTCGAACATCACCCCCAGTTTGGGTGCTTCAACGTTGGCATCGCCGATGCGGAAATCAATCTTGTCGGCAACATCCGAACCTTCAATCCAAGGACGGGTGAAATCCTCCATCTCGTCGTTGATTTCAAAGGTATAGAGCTTGCCGCCTTCCTGCAATCCCTGGGCAAGGCAGATGGCGCTGTAGCCACTGAAGGTGCCCACCTCAAGAATGTTCTTGGGGCGGACCATCTGTACCAGCATCTTGAGCAGTCGGCCCTGGATGTGCCCGCTTGCCATACGTCCGTGGATGGTATGGATGTTGGTGGCACGGTAGAGGCGGTAGAGATAATCGCCCTCCGGCTCGATATGCTGGCAGATATATTTGTCGATAAGTTCAGTCTCTGTCATCTTACTCCCCGTTTTCCTTCTGTGCTAAGATTCCGGCGATGGCAAGGTCGTAAGACACCAGACCAAAGCCGCAGATTACTCCGAGGCAGGCGCAGGAGATGTAAGAATGATGGCGGAACTCCTCACGCTTGTGTACATTCGAGATGTGAACCTCTACGCAAGGGCACTTTAGGCTGCGGATGCAATCCTGCAGGGCAATGCTGGTATGGGTGTAGGCACCGGCGTTGAGCACCACGCCATCGTAGGAGAAGCCCACTTCCTGCAACTTGTTGATGAGCTCGCCCTCGATGTTGCTCTGGTAATACTCAATCTCCACATCAGGAAACTTAGCCTTCAACTTGGGCAGGTAGCTCTCGAAGGAGTTGCTGCCGTAAATGCCTGGCTCGCGGACGCCCAGGAGGTTCAAATTAGGACCATTAATAATCTGTATCTTCATAATCACATGATTTTTTAACTCTGTATCGTTTATTTTTTGTATCTTTGCAGATGCAATGGGCTGGCTGATATCAGCTAACCTGAATGCAAAGGTAATAATAAAATTGGAAACAGACAAGAAAATAGAAAAGAAAATAGATAAGAAAATGGCTAATGACATCATCAAGAACTATATGAGATACCTCAAGCTGGAGCGAAACTATTCGCCCAACACGCTGGAGGCGTACCGGCACGACCTGGATTACCTGATGGAATATGCCAGGAACAGCGACAAGGGGGTGCTGGAAATGAAACTCGAAGACCTGGAGAACTTCTCGGCAAGTCTGCACGACAAGGGCATCTCGGCAACCTCGCATGCCCGCGTGTTGTGCGGCGTGCGATCGTTCTACCGTTACCTGGTGCTTGATGATTATCTGAAGGATGACCCTACGGAGCTCTTGCCGTCGCCACAGATAGGAGAACATCTGCCGGAATATCTCTCGGTGGAGGAGGTGGATATGCTGGAGTCTGCCATCGACCTCTCGAAATGGGAGGGACAGCGCAACAAGGCTATCATCGAAACCCTCTTCTCCTGCGGATTGCGCGTGTCGGAACTGGTGACATTGAAGATGAGCCAGGTTTACGAGGAGGAGAAGTTTATCCGGGTGATGGGAAAGGGCAAGAAGGAAAGGCTGATTCCTATCTCGGAAAAGGCGCTGAAGGAAATCAACCTGTGGTACATCGACCGCAACCTGATGAAGATTAAACCCGGCGAGGAAGACTATGTCTTCTTGAACCGCCGCGGCGCCCATCTCACCCGCCACATGATTCTCATCATGATCAAGAATGCAGCTCAGGATGCAGGCATCAAGAAGACCATCTCGCCCCATACCCTGCGCCACAGTTTTGCCACCGCCCTGCTCAAGGGAGGAGCCGACCTGAGGGTGATTCAGGCTCTGTTGGGGCACGAGGATATCGGTACCACGGAAATCTATACCCACATAGAAACTTCCGACCTCAGGGAAGCCATTCTCTACCATCATCCACGCAATATCAAGTATCGGGAAAAGCATTTAGGGGGCAATCAGACGTAAATGGTAGGATATTCGGGGGTTTACGCTCTATTTTTCAGTGGAAAATGGCAGAATCTGAAAAAAAATGTGTAACTTTGCAGCCGCAAAATAAAGAACAGGAAATATTAATAGAAAATTAAAGGAAAATATGGCATATTTGTTTTCATCAGAATCAGTTTCTGAAGGACATCCAGATAAGGTGGCTGACCAGATTTCAGACGCCTTGCTTGACCAGTTCCTGGCTTACGATGACCACGCTCACTGCGCCATCGAGAGCTTCTGTACTACAGGTCAGGTTGTAATCATGGGCGAGGTTCGCTCTAACGTTTATGTAGATTTGCAGACTATCGCCCGCAAGACCATCAAGAAGATTGGCTATACCAAGAGCGAATATCAGTTTGACGGTGACTCTTGTGGTGTGCTCACCGCTATCCACGAGCAGAGCGACGACATCAACCGCGGTGTGAGCCGCGAGGAGGATGAGAACCAGGGCGCAGGCGACCAGGGTATGATGTTCGGTTACGCAACCAACGAAACCGCTAATTTCATGCCTGTATCACTCGACTTGGCTCAGCTCATCATGCGTGTGCTTGCCGACATCCGCAAGGAGGGCAAGGTGATGACTTATCTCCGTCCAGACTCTAAGAGTCAGGTAACCATCGAGTACTCAGACGACAATATCCCACAGCGCATCGATACCATCGTGGTTTCTACCCAGCACGATGACTTCATCAAGAAGTCAAATGGCGAGGACGATGATGATGCCATGTTGGCAAAGATTCGTGAGGATGTGATCAATATCCTGATTCCAAGAGTAAAGACTCACTTGAGCGATAAGGTATTGGCTCTCTTCAACGACGACATCAAGTACTTCGTAAACCCTACCGGTAAGTTCGTGATTGGTGGTCCTCATGGAGATACAGGTCTTACTGGCCGTAAGATCATTGTAGATACATACGGTGGCAAGGGTGCTCACGGTGGTGGTGCCTTCTCTGGCAAGGATTCTAGTAAGGTGGACCGTTCTGCAGCTTATGCAACCCGTTACATCGCCAAGAACATGGTAGCTGCCGGCGTGGCAGACGAGATGTTGGTTCAGGTAAGTTACGCTATCGGTGTGGCTGAGCCTGTAAGTATCTACGTCAATACCTATGGCAGAAGTCATGTGAATATGACCGACGGCGAGATTGCCAAGAAGATTGCCGAGATGTTTGATCTCCGTCCAAAGGCTATCGAGCGCCAGTTGAAGTTGCGCCAGCCAATGTTCTTTGAAACTGCCGCATACGGACACATGGGTCGTAAGAACGAGGTAGTGGAGAAGACCTTCACCAGCCGTTATCACGAAGCAAAGACCATGAAGGTAGAGCTCTTCACATGGGAGAAGCTCGACAAGGTAGATGAAATCAAGAAGGCTTTCGGTCTTTAAGGAACGAATAACAATAAGAGAGCGGTTTCTTAGGAAATCGATAGAAAAGAATGGTGCAGCAAGCAGATTCGATACATACAGGTCTGGAGATTGATGCTGAATTGCAGCAGCAATCTGTCCAGCAAAAACATAGCAGCCAACTCACACCTAAGCAGGTGCTGAGTTGGCTGCCTAAGAATGCGACCCCTGCCCAACAGGATTCGATGATCAGGGCGCATATCAAACCCAGTGAGATTCAGTGGAGCGAGATGCCTGACACCTTGCACCTGCCAGGACATGAGGCGGGCAAGAGTTTCAGAGACGTGAGTTTGCCACAATACTACCGTGAGTCGTTCTTCTCGAAAGACTCGCTCTTCCATCCTGAGCTGAAGGGTGGACGACTGGGAGTGGCGGGCGACCCTGTGCCTTATACGGTGGCAGGTGATAACTTCATCACCTCGCTGCTGCTCCTGTGCTTTGTGCTGGCATGCATTGCATTCTCCAAGTCGAAGCACTTCATCATCCGCCAGGCAAAGGCTTTCTTCCGCACGCAGCGCGAGGGAACCACCGTTATCACGGAAACCAGTTCAGAGGTGCGCTTCCAGCTGTTCTTCGTGGTGCAGACCTGTCTTCTGGTGGCCATCGGATACTTCATCTACTCGAAGGTATCCATCGGAGATACATTCATCATCGAGCAGAATCTGGTAATCAGCATCTATGCCGGTTGCGTGATGGGCTACTTCCTGCTGAAGGCATTTCTCTATTCCTTGGCGGGTTGGGTGTTCTTTGACAAGAAAAAAAATGAACAGTGGCTGAAGGCGTACCTCTTCCTGTTATCGTGCGAGGGTGTGTTGTTGTTCCCGGCAGTTATGCTGCTGTCTTACTTCGACTTATCGCTCCAAGTGGCGGTGACATACGCCCTGATAGTGCTAGTATTGGTTAAAATGTTGTCATTTTATAAGAGTTACCTCATCTTTTTTAAGAGAAATGGCATCTTTTTGCAAATATTTTTGTACTTTTGTGCTCTCGAAGTAGTACCATTGTTTGCCCTTTGGGGTGGACTCGTATTAATCAGTCATTATTTGAAAATAAACTTTTAAGACAAGATGATTAAAAAAATTTTAGTTTCTCAGCCAAAACCAGCCAGTGAGAAATCTCCTTACTTCGATATCGAGAAGGAGTATGGCGTAGAATGTGTGTTCCGTCCATTCTTCAAAGTTGAGGGACTTACAGCGAAAGAATTCCGTCAGCAGAAGATTAATCTGCTTGACTACACTGCAGTCGTTTTTACATCTCGCCATGCAGTGGACAATTACTTCAAGTTGGCCAAGGAAATGCGTATCACCATTCCAGAAGACATGAAGTATTTCTGTGTAATTGAGACTATTGCACTCTATATTCAAAAATACGTGCAGTATCGCAAGCGCAAGGTATTCTTCGGAGATACTGGCAAGATTGACGGATTGATGGCTCAGATGACTCGCCATAAGAACGAGAAATATCTGGTTCCATTGAGCAGCGTACATAATGACGACGTTCAGAATCTGCTCGACGAGAAGAAGTTGAACCACACCGAGTGCGTGATGTATCGCACCGTGAGCAACGACTTCACCGAGGAGGAGATCAAGAACTTTGATTATGACATGATGATTTTCTTCAGCCCTACTGGTGTCAAGGCTTTGAAGAAGAACTTCCCAACCTTCAAGCAGGGTGAAATCGCACTGGGTGCTTTCGGTCCTGCCACGGTGAAGACCGTAGAGGAGGAAGGCCTTCGCATCGACCTGGAGGCTCCAACCAAGGAGTTCCCATCCATGACGGGAGCGCTGAAGGATTATCTGAAGCGAAATAACAAGAAATAAGCAACGCCGCTTGAAAAAGCGGCTAAGCGAACAATAAGTAAGTAACGAAGCAAAGCTATATGTTGACAGAAAATGATAACACTTTCGGAAAGAGAGAGCATCTGTGCCGGAAAACACTCATAGACCAGCTCTTTTCCGGGAAATCCCGTGCCCTGACGGCATGGCCCCTGAAGATGGTGTATCTGCTTGTTGACAAGAAGGAACAGGAGAGTGCACCCGTGGAGCTGATGGCGAGCGTTTCGAAAAGGTTCTTCAAGAGAGCCGTGAAGCGCAACAGGGTGAAGCGCCAGATACGAGAGGCTTACCGCACCCAGAAACATGGACTGCTGGAGCACATGGCGCAGATGCCCGACAAGCAACTGCTGCTTGCCGTAATCTGGCAAGACGGAAAACTGCACGACTCTGATGAGATTGATGCCAAGATGCAGAAAAACCTGCAACGATTAGTGGAACGACTATCTGACGATAGTGGAACAACTCTTTAGTGGAACGGCTATGAGTAATCTTCGCATCTTATGGAAATGGGTAAAGAAAGTGCTCGCCTGGGTACTCTTGCTGCCCATCCGCTTCTATCAGGTATGCATCACTCCCTATACACCGCCTTCGTGTCGCTTTCAGCCTACTTGTTCTGAATATGCCAGACAGGCTATCCTGAAGCATGGACCCTTCAAGGGACTGGCTTTGGCCGTGTGGCGCATCTTGAGGTGCAATCCTTGGGGTGGTTCGGGCTATGATCCCGTGCCGTAAGTTTCCGACTGTATCGTTG
>ERZ1026884.671-NODE-671-length-21188-cov-8.030332_pt1 | contig 21188 bp, 5 predicted proteins | sample MGYA00380172_ERZ1026884 | MGnify/ENA primary metagenome ERZ1026884 (study PRJEB33269, sample SAMEA4719808) | human gut metagenome | biome: human-associated habitat; feature: organic feature; material: feces | place: Cameroon | collected 2013-10 ... | reverse complement strand
TTGAAATTCATAATAAACACTCTATTCCTTTCTCCTTTTCCCCAAAAAGCTTACGCTTTTTAGGAACCCCATAGTTCCAACTTCTGCGTACAGCAGTGCGTCAGATTTTGTATTACTTTTAATTCAGTTTATCGACAGTATAAAAGCCATCGGTTTTTAACCGATGGCTTTGTTTTATGTCAACCAAAATCTTATGCTGCTTACACCTATATTTTATTAGTTTATAAAAAGCAAAAGGAGACGGTATTTCTACCGTCTCCTTTTGCTTTATTTCAATGTCAAACTAAAAGCGATTGCTTAGTCTAAGCCTCCGTCGCCTTCTTCTCTACCGCCTGTTGAGGTAGTTATAACATCATAAGTCTTAAACTCATCAATCTGTGACATTGGCTTTGTGTAAAGCTCTTTCATTGGTTTTCCTCCTAAATTTACCGGTGCCTTACCCCCCCACCCGTAAAGGCAGAGGGAAAGCACTAATAAATTATAATTTGTTATGCATAAGTGTAAGATTCAATGTTAGACATAGTTGTCTTTAATGAGCCATCAGCAGCCTTTGTAATAACAAATGCTCTTGCTGATACCTTACCGTCCTTCTTAGCAAGACCATATCTAAGAGCGATATCTTGTGCAGAATTCTTGGTATAAAGAATCTTTACAGTGCCTGCATTAGCAGCTGCACCCTTATTGCCAACATTTTCAAGTGTGAGTTCAGAATCTGCTAAGTTCTTACCATATACAAAGCCCTGCTGAACTACTGTTTCACCAGGAGCAACATTACGAGTTGCAGCAAATGAAACCTGAACAGAATCAGCAATTTCATTTACGCCTGTAATTACAACTGTTGTTTCCTTCTTTACAGCAGTCATTTCAGCTTCAAGGCTCATATCAGAACCGCAGAAGAATGTGTAAGTATCGCCATAACCAACTACTGTACCGTCAGCTAACTTCCAAGCTTCAGCACCGTCCTTATGAACGCTAACTTTAGCATCGTAAGCAACCTGAGCCGGGCTTGCTGTTTCTACACCGTCTACTGTGAGAGTAGCATCTTCAGGAACTGTTACTGTATACTTAGCAACATCATCCTTCTTATACTGAGCATAGATTGTAGCACCGTCTGTGAGTTTGCTGATTTCTTCCTCAGTCATTGACCAACCGGTGAATGTGTAACCGGTAATCTTTGGAGCATCCGGAATTGTGATAGCTGAACCATTAGTAACAGGCTGTGTAGAAATTACATTGCCGTATGGGTCTACAAATACTACTGTAAATGTTTCATCAACCTTTTCAGCAAATACAGCTTCGTAAGTGATGTCAGCTGCTGCAGCTGTTTTAAATGTTGCTTCGTCAGAAACAATCTTGTTACCAACTTTCCAACCTACGAATTCGCCTGTTTCGTTATTAGCTTTAGCAGTAAGAACTACATCGTCACCAACTGCAAGTCTTGCGTTAGCACCGTTTGTAGCGTCAGCACCGTTAAGAGTTGTTGTGCCAAGTTTTGTTGAAGCAACTGTTACAACTACACCTGCATCAAGCTTAGCAACTGCATCTTTAAGAGCAGCTGTTGCAGCGTCTACATCTTCCTGTGTTGTGTAAGCTTCAACTGTAGCCTGAGCATTAGCCTTAAGAGCTTCTGCTACCTTTGCGTAAGAAGCTGCTGTGAAATCATCAGCTTTTACATTCTGTGCAGCATCAAGTGCATTATAGTATTCTGTACCGTTAAGCTTATCAATCGGAAGTGTTGATACATAACCACAATCAGGGCAAGTAGCTGTCTTAGAACCTTCTACCTTAATTGTAGGCTGAGTAACGGTTTCGTACTTAAGAGTACAATCATCTACTTTGTCGCTACCAACTTCAGTAAATACAAAACCATCCTGTGACCATGTATAAGTTGTTGTTGTATGAGTACCGTTCTTATTATCGGTAACCTTAGCAGGAGTGTTAGCAAAGTTTTCAGGTGTTTCGCCCTTATTAACAGTGAGAGGTTTAGATGTACCGTCAATGAAGTTATAAGTATAAGTTTCAGTTGTAGGATTAGCTACAAGACCTTCAACTGCAGCTTTAAGTGCAGCTGTTGCAGCGTCTACATCTTCCTGTGATGTGTAAGCACCAACTGTTGCTTCATCATAAGCAGCAAGTGCTTCTGTTACCTTAGCATAAGATTCTGCTGTATACTTAGAAGCGTCAACATCCTTTGCAGCCTTGAGTGCATCTCTGTAATCATTACCGTTAAGCTGAGCAATTACAGTACCTGTTGCGATTGTTTCGCCGCAAACATTACATACTGTGTCACCTGTGTTACCAGGATTGTTGATTGTAGGTTTAGTAGCGTTTACAACCTTTGTATCAGCGTGGTCACATACAAGCTTATCAATTGGTTTTGTATAAGTATTGCCACAATCAGGACATGTGTAAACATCATAACCTGCTTCTTTATAAGTAGCGTCCTTATGGTCAGTTACTGTGAATGGACATTCAGATTTTGCTACTACTGCTTCTTCAGTATAAGCAGCGTCAGCTGTTGCAGCTACAACTTCAGGTGTCCACTTGTAACTTGTTACTGAGTGATGATTTGAATCAACCGGTGTCGGAGCTGTTGTTGCTGTGTTAGCAGGAATTGTTGGCATTTCGCCATCTTTTACAGTTTGAGTGGTAGGTTCACCACCATAAGGTGTAAATGTGATTGTGTGAGTTGATGGCTTAGGAGCTTCTCTAAATTCATTGAAGCCCATGAAAGTCATCTTTTTTGAACCAGGCCATTCAGTAGTTCCGGTGTTTGATTTAGTAGCTTTATCCCAAACATTCTTACAATAAGTAGTTTGATCTACATTAGTAATACCATCAGCACTTCTTGAAATGTAAACACCACTGTTAAAATCAGTATCAGCGTGATAAATACTAAATTCGATAGGATCATTAGTTACAATCTTAAATACGAATGTAGCAACCGGAGCTGAATTTGTGTAAGTATAACCTGATGCATCACCTGTTTCAGGATCAACGAAAAGTCCATCAGGATCTGATATAGCAGAAATATCAAAATCTGGATAAGCGAATGAATAGTTAATTACATTCATCTTACCGTCTTCATCATTAGCGATAATTGCAGATGCATTAGGACCAGAGTTTTCTTTAAATGCTGATTTAGCAACGCCACCTTCATCAGCTGAAAACAATGTTAAGCGGCTTGTACCGCCCTTTTCCATTTCCCAAGTACCCTTAGCAGCTGCTCTTTCACTTTCAGTACCGAGCTTATATACTGTCTTTCTTCCTGATTTGTAGGAATAAATACCGGCAGGCTCAATAGAATCACTGAATTGAATATTTGCCATAAAAGTTGATAAATATTTAACATTTTCAACATTTAATGTCATTGTGAAATAATCACCGACACCGAGCTGAATATCTTTTGAAAGCACTTCATAAGGACTTTCAATAGCAGCATTGAATGTGTTTGCCTTGTCCTTGTTGATAGAAAGAGTACCTGAGGTCTTTTTACCATCAACAACTTTATAAGTATAATCTACAGGTGCACCGTAAAGTGAAGCTGCAGAGTCAAACTTTTCTGAACCTGTGCCACAGGTTGAATAATCAGTATAGCCGCTTGCATTATTTTCAACGAAAGTACCGAAATACATTTTCATATTCGGTTCATAATCGCCGGCTGCTGCAAGTGCTGTGAAAGGTACTGATAAAACAACCATAAGAACTGACAAAATGACAGCAATTGCCTTTTTGAAAGTTTTATTCATTTTCTTTCCCCCTATTTAATTCAAAGTTACATCAGCGTATTTAACTTCATTACCAAAGAATGTAAGAAATACAAGCTTATCAGCTGCGTTTACAAAACCATCGTCTGTGTAATCGCATAAAACATTATATGCATCTTCGCCACCTGTAAAGGCAGTTAAGAATACGAGCTTATCAGTTGCATTTACAAAACCATCGTGGTTATAGTCGCATATTGCAATACTTACCGATGAAACATCCTTTGATTCAGAAACTACTAATGTAACCGTTCTGTCAATAGTGGTTTCACCACTGATTAACATTTTGTACTCACCTGCCGGAATATCGGCAAGTGTATAATCACCGTTTGAATCTGTAACTGCAGTTGCAACGGTTGAATCATCTGCAGTTTTAACCGTAAGATTTATACCGCCAATACCGGTTTTACCCTCACTTCCATCAAGGGAAGTAGCAATAGTAATCTTACCTGTTATATCACAACCCGGACCTTTCGGTGAAACATCACAGGTCATTAGATATAAAGAACCATCATAATCATCGGCTTGTTTAACGAGTGCATACTCATCCTTAAGCCCATCATTATAATCTGTTAAAACAAAAGTCTCATTCGGGCTGGTTGAAACTGAAATTACATTTGATGCATCACATTTATTAGCAAAAGCAACTGAAAAAGTTGCAAGCAATGTGCCATCACTATTGATTGCTGAACAAGAGTCAGAATCAGAAACAAAGCCAAATACCAAATTTGAATTTTGTGTAATAGTTCCCATTGACGAAATGCCGGTAACTTCACCTGAAAGAAGCGACTTTGCCGCTGTATCAACAGTAGCATCTGCACTATACTTTGCAGTTACCTGCACAACCGATAACTCGGAAACACCTTCTAAATAGAAGTTTACATCGTAAGTACCGGCAGGCAATTCATCACCGTCATATTGTTTTCCGTCAGAGTCTGTATAAGTGCAATAAATATTTGGCTTTTCACTGCCAATAGTTGCACCGTATGAAGTATTAGGAAGGCACACGAAAAGTGCAATAAGCACCAAGAAAGTAAGTGTACCAATTACAGCACCTATTCTCTTTTTAACAAATGCATTTTGCATAGGTGTTACCTCCTTGCCAAGTAAATAAAATTTAGGGAGAGACGAGAGCGCATACAACACCAAATCAAACCTCGGTTATAAAAACGCAAAAGCGTAAAAGCAAGCTTTGAAGAAATGATATTGTAATATCAGGGATAAACAGTGACTAAACGCAATCGCCTTTAACCTCCCAACCCTAAAAACAGGGCCGGTATATAAACGGGGATTACCCGATCATATCGAATTTATAAATAAAGTAACCATTATAATAAACGGTTACATATCAGGGGTATTGCTACCCCTGATATGATTTAATTTAATTAGTCGAGAGCACGTGGAGCATACTCAACTGCATTACCAAAGAATGTAAGGAATGTAAGCTTATCAGCTGCATTTACATAACCGTCACCTGTGTAATCACAGTAAACATTATAATCAGCTTGACCACCTGTAAAGGCAGTTAAGAATGCGAGCTTATCAGCTGCATTAACCTTACCGTCACCAGTGTAATCACAGATACATACAGGAATTTCTGCATTTGAAATATCTTTTGTACCGGTGAGTGTTACAGTTCTGTCGATAGTTACATTTTCTCTATGAACAGTAAGTGATGTTGTACCAACCGGAACAGTAGCAGTAAATGAACCGTCACTTGCTGTAGTAGCAACTACTTCGCCATTAGCAACTACATCAATGCCAACAATGCCATCTGCCGAATTAGTACCCGTAGTGTTTGTAGCAATAAGAACCTTACCGCTTACAGTGATTGTATCAGCTGCTGCCTGCTTAACTGAAGGAGCAATTGTTACATCGCCATCAACCTTATATTCATAAGGGAATGCATTAACTGTTACCTTTTCACCGTTGATTGTAAGTTCATTAACAACTTGGTAACCTTCAGCTGCCTTAACATCAATTGTGATTGTTGAGCCGGTTTCTACTGAAACAGGAGCTGCGTAATCAACGCCATTGATTGTTACAGTAGCACCTTCAACAGCATTAACTGTTACAGTGCTGTTTGTAGTTTCAGCAGGAGCAAGAGCAATCTCTGCAGCCTGAAGTTCTGTATCAACAGTGTAGATATTTGTAAGTGAAGCATCGTAGCCCTTCTTATCAGAAAGAACAAAGTTAGCTGGATCCTTATGAGCATAATCGCCGTGACCATACTGTGCAAGAGCAACTGCTGCTGCAAGAGCTCTGACATATCTGGTCCATGATTCTGCAGTGTAAGAACCATCGTTTACAAGCTTACCTTCAGCATCCCACTTACCAAAGCGAGGAGCGTTTGCGCCTGTTGTCTTTGAAACTGAAGCTTCAGTTGTTACAGTCTTACCGTCTTCAGCATAAACAGCCTTAGTAGCAGTAAGAGTTGAATAGATGTTGCCTGATGCACACTTGATTTCTTTTTCAAGCTGTGCGCCCTGGTAACCACGCTCAACAGCTGCGCTTGCGAAGATATTGAAGAGTCTGGTATATTCAGCTACTGCTGCTGATGAAAGTGATGAATGAGTTACATAAGTATAAGACTTTCCGTTGTCAATGCAGTTTTGTACAGTTGATGCTGCACTTGCAGGAGAAACGCCTAATTCCTTCTTAACTGCATCTTCAGTTTTAGCCTCTCCGGTAGCTTCATCAATTACCGGGTTGCCATCTGCACCTAAAACAACTTTATCATAATGATATTCAAGATCAACAGTAAAGTTCTTTTCAATGTTTCTGGCAATGTCAGTCATCTTAGAGAATGTTAAGATGTTAAAGTTTGTGTCATTAAGACCGGTTCTTGCAACAGAAATGTTTTTGAATGCATTATCTGCAGCCGGCTTAAGTGTGTCATTCATAATGCTTGTTACATAGTTGATTCTATCAACAGCCTTTGCAACAGCACCACGGTTATCAACGATTGAACCGTCAGACTTAACTTCGTTAGGAACGATAGTATAATCTGTTACAGGGAACTTACATGACCAATCTTCATTTGAGTTAACCTTCTTGCCATCGGCATCACGGTATACATACTGAACCTGGTTGTAAAGAAGATTACCCTGTGAGTCAGTTGCCTGAGTTTCAGTAGGCATCTGGCAAGGATTACCATTTGTGGTAATAGCATTATCCCAAGTTGTTTCATAAACAACTGAGTTAGCAAGATAGTATTTACCATCTGCATTCTTAATTACTTTGATTCCGGCTTGGTCTGTTGTACGAACGCTTCCATTATCATCAGAAAGAGCTAATGGTGAATAGATTGGCATTGTACCTGCAGCATCGAAGTAGTAAACGCCTGCAACACCGCCGACTTTACCTGAACCGTCAGCAAGAGCTTCGCCACCAACATAAGCGTTAGCCAAAACATCCTTTGGAATTGTATATTCTTTTCCTTTAGATGTTACTGTTGGAGCAGATTTTGTATAAGGAACATAAGCTAAATCGCCAAACTTTGATGTAACTTCTTTAGTTGTTGCTGTGAGATGAGTCTTATTGTTAATGCTCTGTGCAAAAGCAACTGTCATAGCAGATGACTTAATAGAAAGTACATTAAGAAGAGCCTGCTTAGCTTGCTCGAAAACAGCTGAGTTAGTAAAGTCAGAAGGCTTATACTGTGATACAAGTGATGCCAAATTATCATAAGCAGTATTCATACCGCTGAGCTGGCTGGTATCACCTACAAGGATAGTAAAGTGAGCATAAGCTGACTTAGAACCATTGTAGATACACATATCAACCGGATATTCGCCGCCTTGAATGTTGGTTTCACCATCATAACGGAACGGTTGAACTTCAAGAGCAGATTGATTTGGAATCTCCTTCTTCTCACTTTCAATGTAGAAACCAGGAACTTTGGTGTTACCCATTGAAACAATGTTGAAGAGGTTATCGTAGTTAATCTGACCACCATTGTTCTGCAAATAAACTGATTCGTAAATATCACCGTCACCAACATGGTAACCTGCGATAATGTTCTTAGCAATAGCTTCAGAAAGAGTGTAAACTACATGAGTTCTTGTCTGAATAGCCTTAATATTTGCAGCTGTGGTACCATCAGGGTTAGTTTGAGCTTTAACTGCTTCGATTTCATCGCTTGTGTAACCCTTATAATAAGTAATTTTATCGCTGTTACCTGCTGTTGCTTCTGTTACCTCGTTACGGTTCCATTCACCGAATTCACCTGAACCAGGAGCAGTTTCAACACGGTAGTCATACATATTATACTTAAGAAGGTTACCGTTTGTCTTATCCCAAGCAGGGATAGCGTTTTCACTGGTGATGTTTACTGTTGTATAAGCAGCATTTTTATCATACTTTGTTACAACATTATTTGCATCAAGTGTGTTTGACTGATAATTTGAATCTTCATCATAGAAGTAGATACCGTCAACTGCTTTTTTACCGCCTAAAACCTTATTTCTGTTACTTCTATATCTGATTGAATATGTTGAAATATCAGCAAGGTTTGATGAATCAAGTACCATGTATTCAGGATAGTTAGCAAGAAGAGTATTATCCTTACTAAATGTAGATGTTGATTTTACATAAGCACCCTCAACACCAACTGTTTGATCAGCTTTATTTGTATCATGCAAGAACTGCTTGTTACTATTATACATAGCTTCTTTCCAACCTGTTGCGGTTGTCATATACTTATAAGCTGAAACATTGTTATCAGCTGCAACAACTGTGCCATCTTTAAGTACGATGTCGTATACAAACTGAACTTCAACTACATTTGATTCTCCTGCTGCTGAGTTGAAAGTAATAGGAAGTTTAGGTGTTACTATTGTTTCGTTAGGAGCAATAAGACCTGATTTAAGTTGAGATGTAATATCAGTTTTTTCGTTGTTACTGCCAATATAAGTTGCTGACTTAAGCTTGTAATAGTAACGAGAAAGTTGAACAAGCTGTCCATTAGAGATATATGCACGGTTAAGACCTGTGCAGTTATTTGTAAATGAAACTGTATCGCTGCAATCGCCGCCTGCTGTTGTCTTCATAGAAGGTGTAGCAAAGCTTGCTGAAGCAGTCTTAAGCTGCTGAGTTCCGATTGGAGTGATAGCTTCAGGAACGAAAGAGTTAACTGCTGAAAGAGCAAAGAAAATACCTCTCATTACTGAATCGCCATACTTGCCGGCATCACCCTTGGTGCTGTCTGCACCATAACCGGTGAATTCAACAAAGTTGCAAATAGCCTTTTGGATTGCACCGAGGTCAGTACCGCCGGTACCTGCAATAGTTTTAACCTGAAGTAAATCATCAAATGGCTTGTTGTCACCGTTTGACTTAGGAATTATGGTTGTGAAATCCTGCGGCTGTGAAGAATAACGCTTACCGAAGAGACCGTTGATAAGGTCAGCAAGCAAATCATAAACAGTATTTACAAAACCTTTTGACTGAATCGGTTCAGCAGATACGATTGTGATAAGTTTGTAAACGAAATTAGATACGCCACAGAAACCGCTGTCTTTCTTATCAGAAATATTAAGAATTGAAAGAACTACATCGTTCCAGATAAGATCATGTGAATCGAACTTACCGTATTCCTTGCCTTGGAGTGTACCAAGAATAGGGAGGAACTTGTTAGCAATTTTATCAATATTTTCCCAAAGGTTATTTGTAAGAGCACTGTTACCTTTTTCATCGCAAATACCGAGAAGAGCTGCAACACCCATTGCTCTTTCACCTGAGTTAGTTGACTTCTTCATTGAGTAATCTCCACCGTAGTAAAGAATTACTGAATTCAAGAGGTCAAAAATTGTAGCACTTGAATTAACATCTTCGTTTTCTGTCTTCCAAGTTTTGCCTTTGTATGTTACAGGAACATATCCTTCAAGTACATATGCAACTGCATCACGAGCCATAGGAAGAATTGTACCTTCAAGTGTTGCGCTGATTGTACCGTCATTGGCTACATTTACAAGTGATGAATAATCCTTATTAGGAAGTACGTATGATAAGTATTCTTTAAGGCATACATAAGCAACTGCTTCTGCATCCTTACAACCATCCCATTCTGCTGGGTGGATAATATCTTGAAGTTTGCCTGCACCAAGGTTAACCTGGCCGATACAAGCAACAAGCATAGGAACCATTGCTGATTCAAGATTTGCTTCTGAAAGAACAGCATCAGTACCGTTAGCATCATAGAATGCCTTGAGGATGTTAGCGTCAGTAGCATCTGCTGTGTACTGAACCATCTTAAGCGCATTGCTAACGAGTGTTGAAGTGATTTTCCTGATTGTTGCATCATTGATTGATTCAACACCGTCTGCCTTTGTAGTTTTAGATTTTGCCATTTCCGGACGATTGCCGAAAATGTTATCTCTTTGTGGGAACAAATCATTAACTGCTGCAACAAGTGCATCGTTAAAGCCTGCTACCATTGAACCGTAATTTGAATATTCATTATTAAAGAAATCGTCGATATTCTTTGTTCCGGTTTGTGCAAAGTAAAGGTTGATAGGACCTGTTTGCATATTGAAACCGTAGTCAGCAAGAGGGCTGTATCTTAACTTAGCAAAGAGCTTTGTTTCATCAATATCTGACCACTTGCCTGTTGATGTTTCAGCAGCTGCACGGTCAAATGAAAGCTGTTCCTTAGCTTTTGCAATAAAGTCATCTGCTGATTTATCGCCATAAGCTTCGTAATTAGCTTCAGCCCATTCGTTAATCTTTGCCTGGGTATAGTTAGAAGCAATATCGCTTGTACTCCATTCACCCTTTTTGTCGAAATAATAATAGTATGCATTATCAAGATTTCTGTCACCCTGGGTGTTTACATGGAGAAGCTTGATTGAACCCTTGAGAACTGTATCCCAAGCAAGATCAAGTGCTGTATAACCTAATTTGAAAAGAGAATCGGTTGGCTTAAATGTAATCTTTGTTGTTTGCTCTGTTGGATAACCGTTTGCATCCGGATGTCCATAAGCAAAAAGAAGAACATTAAGCGGATTGCCGTCATCATCTTTAAATTCGCTTGAATATACAAGGTTAGGGTCATAACCGAGTTTAGCAGCGGCTGTTGCATAATCCGTACCTGACTTATTCATTTCAGCCTTGATTTCAAGATAACGAGTAGCTGATGTATCCTGGATAGGTTTGAGTGAGCCATCTTCGTTCTTTTCATTATATTCTTGGTTATATGTAACGAGAACGCTTATCTTCTGAAGAAGCTCGGTAGAGAGCTTATCGAAAAGCTGGTCATCATATACCCATTGGGTTTTACCACTCTTGAAATCATTGATTTCATCCTGTGTATACCATTTAGTATAGTTGAAAATAAGCTGCTGAACAATGTTATAAACAAGGTTTTTAGCATAACTTTCATCACTGAAGCCTAATGGACCTGCAAGAAGCTTGTAGATATTAACCGCACTCTTAAGAACACCGAGGTTGAAATCACCTCTTAATACCTGACCGAGTACATCCTTACCGGCATAGTCAGCTGAGTTGATTTGAAGAAGAGCAAGAGCTCTCTTAACAATCTCAGTTGATGAATAGTTTTCTCTTGTAACATGCCAGAAATTCTTGCTGGCATCACTTGAAGCTAATGATTTAAGCTGAATGTTACCTGCATCACCAACATAACTACCATACTTAGAAAGAAGACCTGCAACACTCTCAAGTGTAAGCATTACATCATCAACGCTGTCAAGCTTAACTGTTAAGGTATATTTAATAATACCAAACGCGTTGATATTAAGATGCTTTTGAGCGGCATCCCATGTCATATAAGCTGTAACGCTGGATGGGAGATTTGCAAGAAGGTTGTAAACTGTTGGAGCAACTGTAGGAAGCATAAGGTCCGCATAGTCAAGCAATGCTGTTGCGGCTTGTTCGTCAGAAAGAATATTCCAAGCAAGGTCGTTATATTCTAACGCGTCATCTGTGTACTGCTTTTCTGAACTAACAGGTGCAGCGTGAGCTGAAAATGCACATGTTAAACAAGAAGCAGCCATAAGAACAGCCATAAACAACGCAAGCAGCTTATGGGAAAACTTTTTTGCTTTCGTTTTCATTTTTTACCTCCGTAAAATTTTAAAAAATTTAAAGTGAAGTGTTAACATATTGTGCGTAATGCCCGTCGCAATCTCTGACCATCAGGCAATCTGAATTAGAATGAAGGCTCATTACAAGCCACAGCATTAAATTGGCGCAATATGTGCTTTAAACACATTATAATTATTACATACGGCCACCCGAAAGTCAATAAATTAAACTTACAATCCTCATTTTTGTAACTTTAGCCAAAAACGACCTCATTTTTTTGTCACTATGCACAATTAGTTTACGAAAATTTTACAATTTGTTAATAGTTTTAAGGAGAAAAATAAGCTTTTCACGGTGAGTAAAGCGACAATACTTTACACAATTTTTACATTTGTAAAGGGCTGAAGCTTTACATTTTGCAAAATTTTTAATGCACTTTTTCTCTGTTTTATCCGTTTTTCAGTTACTCTTAATAAAATCGACGCTTGTTAGACATAATTTCCAATTAAGTCCATTTACAAGCACTCCGTTGTCAAATTCAAAACGCAAAATATGTTAAAATTCACAATAAATTCAAAATATGTTATAAAATTATTGACTTATTAGATTTTATTTGATATAAATATATTGTATTTGTTAATACGCGTGTGGATATCCTGCGCCTAAAAAGCAGTTTTTGTGTAGAAACTGTGTAATAAACAAATACTGCTCGGCGCATAATCCAAAATGCGTTACCATACGACAAAGTTCGTAAATCATATTGTAAAGGAGAGAAAATTTATATGAGAACGAGCAAAAAAATACTCAGCTTTTTCTTAGCTGTGGTAATGGTCGTGACCACTTGTTCGGTTGGATTTACTGCATTTGCAAAAAACAGTAATGACAACCCATTGTGGAACACTTCCAGCGTTAATGCTTCATCCGCATATAAAACCGTCAATGGTTTGGCAGATGAGCTTCCGTCCCTTCTCATGGGTATAGACGCAATTTCAAAAGTAGTCTATAACAAAGGGGCAATCAGTCTTGGTACAACTTCAGACAAGTTGACTAAAGACCAGAAAGAATCAATTAAGGAGAATACGACTCTTCCTGAGATGTTGCAGGCACTTCAGCCTACGCTTATCAATGCTGTCGGCAAAATGGCTGTATCTACAAGCCAATCGGAATTTGTCACAGACATTATTGGTGAATCATCATCAAATGTAAGCAACTATGACTACCTCAACAATTTCAGTGACGACATCAATTTCTTCCAGCTTGCAGGTATGTGCCATAAGCTCATTTATGACGGTGTAAGCAACATTTCTGCAAACAAAGAAACAAAGAAAGCACTTGAAGATATTCTTTATGGTGCAGGCGATCGCAACCTTGATGGTAAAGCAATCAAGAAAATCACTGTTGACTCAACAGGTCAGCACAAGCACTATGTTAACATTAAATACAACACCAAAGGTTTGTGGTATTTAACAACATTAGTAGATTCAAATACTTCTACTAACTTTGATATTTCCGATGCTGTTGATAATATTTTGCCTGCAATTGCACAGCAATATGACGATCAAGTTGCAGATGGTAAAATCAAACCTGTTGAACTTTCTTCAATCACAGATATGTTGGACTTCAACGGTGACGGCGGACATGTAAGAATAGGCGAAACATCTATGATGGCAAGCCTTTCACAGCTTAAATCTGCAACCTACACACTCACAGAAGATCAGCAGAAAACCGTAAATGAAGTATGCAGTTACTTAAACAATTACTATAAAGTTTTTGGTATTGATCTTAATGCCTCTGATGTTGCTGATTGTATTTACTATGCATATTCACCTCAAACAGATACTTTCACAAATATGTTTGGCGGTAACTTAGCAAGAACCATGCCTTACATTAGACTTGCTGTTGACGGCGGTGCAGATTTCAAACTCTCTGCTGATTCAGATTTCTTTAATGACCAATGGAACCCAAAAGTTACATCTCCTACCGGAGACCCATACACTATTGAATCAACCGGCATTAAAACTTTTAAAACTGTTGATGGATTATTATCACAGATTGAGCCATTCTTTGCTAAAGCTCTCGGATATGACAACCTTGACACTGCAGTAAGCGAAATGCTCAGCAGAGATAGTGTATCCACAGATGCATTATCAATGTCATCTGTAAAGGATTATATCACAAGCCTTTATATCATATTATCATACGCTTCACTTGTTGATGATGCAAATGGCGGCGGACGACAAAACGCTCCTTATGCTCAATATATTTTAAAGGGAGCATTGGTTGACTTTAAAGGACTTAAACTTGAAGATATAAATCAAGCAGTTGATAAGGATATGCCTGCAGGCTTCAACTTCTACTGGCAAGACGGAGATGAATTCTTCCTTACAGATGATGAACTTGAGCAGATGTATTCAATTTTGAACTTGGTTGCTACTCAAGATAACAATTTCCCTGAAACAATAAACGGATATTTTGCTGACGGTAGTATGAAGTTTAATGATACAGACGGTTCTAAAACTTTCGTTCTTCCTAAGAATCTCAGAGATACAGCCACTATTGAATATTTTGCTACATTCTTGAAGATGTACAGCAGAAAGAATAACAACTCTGATGCACAACAGCGTAACAAGGTTATCAACTTGTTTGCAGGTAACTGGATTAGCAACAGAAGCAATAAAACAAGTGATTATATTCAAAATGCTACTCTTTTAGATACAGAAAATTCAGATCCTAACACCGGTATTTATGCATACAAGCATACCGGCAATACTTATTCAAAAGCAGATTTAAATGAATGGGTTAAATATTCATATATGTCAACTCTTACATCTTATTTTTGCTCAAAAATAAGCACTGCGTCTGACGACTTAACTTATGATAACAATTCAATCAAATGTTCTTTGGATATTAGCAAGTTTATCAATGACTATGTTAAAGAACATCTTGATACAACAGGTGTAACTCTTACAGACGCTCAAAAGCAGCCTGTTATCAACAATGCACTTGCAGCTCTTTGTGGTAACGGTGGTACACAGCTTACAAATATAGTTCTTAACTCTATTATTTCCACATATCTCGATCCGAGTTCAACAATAGGTAATATTATCAACGGTGCTCTTGATGAACTTGCTTCAACAAAAATTGACCTTGTAAAAGCAACTTACAATATTTGGGCTAACCTTATTGAATCTCCGGTTGAAACAATATTCAATCTTCTTCCGCTTGTTGTTGTTCTTGTAAACGAAGTACTTGAACCGATATTCTTCAGTGCTAAATCAGGTGAAACCAAGCAAAACAATATGCTTTATAACTTCACACATGATGGTCTTCTCTATGACTTAACCGCTGATTACGGCTCATACATCGGTATTGACACACTTGCTTGGGACCTTAATGAAATGCTTCCATTGCTTATGCATTGGCTCAAGAATGACGGTTCTTATGACAAGATGGGCGGTACATATTGGAATAACGGTGCTGAAAAGAATTTCAAAATCACCAAATATACCGATTTATCAGGCGGACTTGATAAAATTACGACAAAGAATATTACAACAAGTACTGTTATCAGCAAACCAGAATATGTTACTAAATATGAAAAGATTGTTGACAGTAAAGGCAACGAAATCACTTCTAAAGTTGTAACAGAAAAGAAGACAAAAACAGAAGTGGATGAAAACGGTACTGCAAAGACAGTTGAATATACCGAAGATGTTACATACTATACATATAATGGTGTAACAAGCAATGATATTTCAGTAGCTCTTGCAAAAGCTCCAACAAATGCTAAATTTACTGTTTACAGTAAATATGAAGCAAAAGTTCCTTACATCACAGGAATTTACATTGCCGATAAAGCACTTAGGGACGCTAAGCTCAGCGGACTTGATAAGGTTCTTAAGAAAGCATTTACAGATGATAAAGGCGTTCTTTCAGACACAAACGCTCAGCTTGCAACCGGACTTGCAGAAGTAATTAACGAACTTGCAGGATTATTTACAACAGCAGTTGACACTTATGTAAATACCCCATCACTCAGAAATCAAGTTAAGGGTAAAGATAACAACGGAAATATTGCTAACAGCGGACTTAACAACTTAATGGTTGCTATTCCACAGCTCTTCGATATTATGGAAGACCTTGGAGCAGATAAGTACGGTGTCAGCAAAAATGCATGGACATACTGCTATGACGGTAAATTTAAAACTGAAGAAATTACAGTATCGGGTAAAACCTATACCGCTGTTTCTAACACAAAGGTAACTGAATTCAAGTCATATGCTCAAAATCCTGATTCAACAAAGATTTTCGATACTTTCGTTGGTATCTTTGTAGAAGATTGGCTTGATGCAATCCTCGGTCTTGTAAACAATGTTATTGATTCAGACAACAGCGCATTTGCAAAGAACCTTCCTCTCATTACAGGTATTCTTCAGTCAATCGGCGGATTTGGCGAAACAAGCGCACTTACAGACTTGTTTAACAGCATTTTCCAAATCACCCGTGAAAGCAAATACAGCTTTACATTTGAAAAGCAGGCAAGCGGATTTGTCGGACTTGATAAAAACAATGCTTACTTCCTTATTACTAATGTAAGCAAGCTTGTAGATGTAATTCAAAGTCTTGTTAAATCATTTAAGAAGACTGACAATACAAATAAAAATACAAATAATAATACAACAACTGCTCCTACACAGGCAGTTCAAACTTCTAACTCATCAGTTGACATTTCAGCGTATAAGAGCAAAGATGTTAAGAGTGTTGACAGCACAATTGAAAAGCTTGATAAAGCATTGTCATCTCTCCTTGCTGATTCAAGAATCAATGGCTATTCAATCAACAAAACAAATAATATTATTGTCGGCGTAATTTCATTACTTTCAAATTACATCGGTGCTAACTCAGCAAATGCAGTAATAGATTTACTTAATACCTATTTATATTACCTTAACGGTGAAGATTCACGCTCAGCTGATTCTAACGGTAATGTTAACCCTAAGGATATCTACACAAATGAAGGACTTACCACAGTAGTAGTAAGAACTTATGCACTCATTGAATCACTTGTTGCAAACCTTACTGATAAGTACGCTTATTCATACACAGGTGCAAACAATGTTTCAGCCAAATACAATCTTATCAGCGAAGCAGTTAACGGACTTATTTCTCCTGACTCATTAGCTGTAAGAATTAAAGACACAGATATTAAGAATGCCAGCGGTAAACTTAAGAAGCTTGCAAGCTGGAGCGATGCTGTTAATGACAACGGAACACTCAATGTAAGCATTAACTGGGGTGTTTCAGCCGGCAACAGAGATGAGTTTATGAATGGTCTTTCAACATCACTCAGACTTCTCACATCTATTATCGGCGTACTTCTTATTGACACAGGCATTTACGAAAATGCACTTTATCCGGTTCTTAATACAATCGCAGTAAAAACAGGCATCACAGTTGATACTCCTGAAAAGTTCGCTGACAAGAGCAATCCATACCGTGATGAAGTATTTGTAGGAATTGTTAACCCAATCGTTGCATTACTTGACAAATTCTTTGAAAAACCTGTAACTACATTGTTGAACCTTGTATCGGCTATCGGTATTATATTAGATGACACAACAGCTCCTACACTTGCTTCAACAATTGCAAACGCCGTTAAACCTATTTCAAACGAAGTTAACGGACTTGCAAAAATCCTCAGAATAAGCAATGGTACTCTTGGTGCAACATCACCTACTCTTGCTTCATTCCTTGAAAACATTGCTACTAAAACATTCGGTAAATTGGTAACAGTTAATGATAAGCAGGAAATCGGTATTGAAGTAAAGGGATACCTTCTTTCAGGTAATAATATTATACCTATTATAAATACACTTCTTGCTAAAACAGGCATTAAGCTTAATAACATTAACTGGAATGCACTCGGCAAAACAGCTTCTCCTGCTCAAACACTTCTTTATGTTCTTGATTATGTAATTGAATTCGTAAAGACAAACAATAATCTTACCACAATCATTCAGTTGATTATGGGCAACAACAAGATTAGCAAGGGAATTCAAAAGCTTATCAAGTACATCGAAACAGGTAAGCTTGACGCTATGGGACTTCTTAAAGTTATCGGCAAGCTTCTTGACTTCACTCAGTCACCAACAGAAGTTTACTGGACTTATAAGAATTACAAGGGTACATCATTAAACTTTAAGTATCCTGACGGAATTACAGCTTATGATGCAAATAACGCTGTTTCACAGCTTGACACAGCAGTTGATGCAGTTATGGCTCTTCTCGCCAACTTCGGCGTAGTTAACGCATCAAATCTTAAGAGCATTGTTAGCGGATTGGCATTTACAAACGCTAACCTCACATCTCTTGCAAAGGCACTTTACGGTGCGCTTGATACCAAGAAGATTTCACCATATCTCAATATGGCAGGCATTGCAGTATCACCAAAGGGTGTTGCTAATCTCCTTGTAGACAAGAGCTATGGCAAAACTTACACTTCAGCAGCCAACACACTTAAGAAGGCAAAGAGCTGGAAGAAAGTTAAAACAATTAACTGGGGCTTCAAGGATGGTTCGGCAAAGGCAGAGCAGGGCTTTGTCAATGCTCTTGCAGCAATCCTCCGTCCTGTAAACAGTGTTCTTGCTGTATTCCTCAATGAAGGAAAGATTGACCTCAGCAATATCAATATCAAGAAGGCTTCAACTTCATTTGATATTAAAGACAGCAACGGTAAAGTAACAAGCAAAGTTGCACTTACTTATATGCTTAAGAAAGGCGTTCTCACTCTTACCCTTAAGGATGATATGAACCCTGACTCAAAGCTTTCAACAATTAAGCTTGACCTTAACGCTCTTAATGTAGGCGTTAACGGTATTAACGGTTATGAAGGCGCAATTGTTCCTCTTCTTGATGTTCTTCAAGTAAGCAACAGCAAGATTAAAACATTTAAGCAGTATCAAAAAGATTGCAAGAAGGCTAAAGATAATGTAATTCTTGATGTTCTCAATCCTCTTATGAGCTTTGTAGATACACTTCTTGATAAGCCATTTGATACACTTACATCTGTTCTTCCAAACCTTGCATACTTTATTGATAACAACGGCATAGGCCAGTTACTCGATAATCTCCTTGCTCCTGTTACAAACATTCTTAAAACTGCTAAATCAGCAGGTGTGGATGTTGATAAGATTCTTTCAATGGTACTCGGCAAGGACCTTGGCAAAGTTGTTACAAACGCACTCAAGGTTAAAGGTGTTAAGCTTAACATCAAACTTGCAAACCTTAAGTCTTGCAACATTCAAGATATTGTAGTTCCTCTTCTTAACTCATTACTTAAGAAGACCGGCATTAAACTTCCTGAATTTAAGTGGTCAACAATCGCATCACACGGTAAGGTTGTTACATCTAAATCAATGGCTAAGAATGCCGAAGGCAAGTTTACAAATAAGGAAGTAATTGCTGATAAGGGCGAAGTTCTTGTTGCAGTTCTCCGTTATATTGCAGATACTCTTGTTAAGAACTCAAAATCTATCAAATCACTTATTACTTCAATTAAAGCTATTAAGAGTAATGATATGCTCAAATCTATCATCTCAACTGTATTCACTACAATCGGCCTTGCTGATAAGGATGATATTGTTCGTGCAGTATTCTACTTCTTAACAGGCGAACCTACTAATGCATTCTGGGATTACACAGCTTATAAGACAGGTTCATATGACTTCTCTTATCCTGAAAGTGTTGATGTTGACTTCCTTAAGAATCTTCCTCCAATGCTTGACGGACTTGTAGGCGGTTTGGTTGACGGCGGTCTTACCAAGTTAATCGGCGGTCTTATCTTCAAGGATGACATTATTAACTCACTTCTTACCGGACTTTACGGTGCAGTTGAAGGTGTTAAGGTTGGCGACGGTTCACTCGTTTCTCTCCTTGCACAAACTAACATTGACTTCTCAACAAGCAATGTTGCTAAACTTCTTACAGATGAATCTTACGGTCAAACTTATGCTGCAAATGCAAGCGTAATCGCAAAGGCAGGTTCATGGTCAAAGGTTAACACAGCATCACTTAAGTGGGGTGTTAAGGATGCAGATACATTCTTCCACGCACTTGTTGCAGTTCTCCGTCCTATCTACGGTGTACTCGATGTACTTCTTAATGATGCATCACTCGGAATCTTTGACATAGTAAGAATTCCTGGTTCAAACGGTTATACATCATCAATCGTTCCTCTTATGGAAGCATTCTCAATGTATAACATCAAAACTCAGTATCAATACAGAGAAGATATAAACGAAGCTTACGATAATATTCTTCTTGATATTATCAATCCTCTTTGGGATAAGGTTGAGGATATACTTAATGCTCCTCTTGAAACATTGTTTGCAATGCTTCCAAACCTTGCACTCTTCATTGGTAATGACGGACTTTGCCAGATTCTTGACAACCTCCTCACTCCTATTTCAGCTCTTGTTGATGCTATCAAACCAATAGTTGATCTTAATACTCTCTTACCTGCACTTCTTAAGGCACTTAAAGTTGACCTTAATGCACTTCTCGGTAAGATTGGTGTTACAAACTTCTCTCTTGACATCTATGACCTTAATGCAACACTTAAGCCACTCCTTGGCGGTGACGCTATTATTCCTCTTGTAAATAATATCCTTGGTCTTATTAAGATTAAGGGCACACCACTCGGAATTAAGCTTAATGATGTAGATTGGTTGAAGCTTGCAAGCCACGGTAAAGTAATTACAGACACTTCACAGGCTGCTACATACGGTGCAAGAATTTATGTTGAAGGTGATTCATCAGAAACACTCATTGCAGTACTCGGCTACTTAATCGAAACTGTTAACACAGGCGATAACTTCAAGAACATAAGTGATCTTATCACAGGTCTTGTAGGCGGTAACGAAACTGTATCCGGAGTTGTTAATCAGGTTCTTCCTGTTCTTAAGGGTGATACTGATACAGTTATTGCTTCTCTTGTAGACCTTCTTCAGACAATGGCATAAACATAAAGTTTTAGCCGAAATAAAAATTAGGGGCAACTCCTTTTGGAGTTGCCCTTTTTGACTGTCGATAAAGTGGCTAAAGCGCGCCGAATAAAATAAATAAACCTTTTTGCCTCCCTTGCAAAGGGAGGTGGGTGCAACTTGTTGCACTCGGAGGGATTGTGAAAAAATAGCTTGTACATCGAGTCCAAGCTATTTTGGCGCTTTCCGTTTTTTGCAAACGGGCAGTACCTATGTACAGCTCCGTTTACAAGAAAACGGAATTTATCTCACTTTCTCAAAATCTACCAGCGTGCAGAAATTTGAAGTTCAACTTTTTCTGCACGCTGCGGTCAACTCCAAAAGGAGTTGACCTTTATCT
>ERZ1026884.668-NODE-668-length-21288-cov-9.439976_pt1 | contig 21288 bp, 13 predicted proteins | sample MGYA00380172_ERZ1026884 | MGnify/ENA primary metagenome ERZ1026884 (study PRJEB33269, sample SAMEA4719808) | human gut metagenome | biome: human-associated habitat; feature: organic feature; material: feces | place: Cameroon | collected 2013-10 ... | reverse complement strand
AAAATAAATTTTAATTTAAACATTAGGTTTCGCAGTGGTTATTGCCATTGTGGAATCTGTGTTGTCAACACTCCGCAAAGAAACACGGGGCATCTATGGCAAGATCGTCGGTCCCATGTAACTTGGTTGCTGCAAATATACAAAATTTTAAAGCCAAATGCAAGCTTTGTCCCGAAAACTTTCATCTTTGTCCCGAATCACGTGCATAAAAAAAGCGCTTTCAGCAAGAAGATAAGCTGAAAAACGTGATGGATAAAGGCAATAAGTGATAGATAGCGTGATGGATTTTGTAAACATTTCGTCCATCCATCACGCTATACAGGAGAGATAAATACCTCATCATCAAACGTTTAAATATTTAAAAAGAGAAAACGTGAGGGATGTGAGGGATAAAAAGAGGAAAAACTTAAATAATTAGGGTTAAAATTATTCTACAACTACTACTTTCACAGCCTTACTACCTTGGCGCTTGATATAAAGTCCCTTGGCAGAAATGTTGTTGACACGCTTACCATCAAGAGTGAAGTACTCCACAGGAGCATTTACCTCTGCCTCAACAGAAGAAATGCTTGATGGTACATTCTTCACGATAGAGATTGTCATATCGGCAGTATTCAACTTCACATCATACTTACCAGCCTCGTCAATCTTCCACTTATTGTCGGCATTACTCAAAACAACCTTTGCTGCATTATCTGCATCACGCTGATAGAACAACTGATCATAGCCACCATACTTATTAACAGCTATTTTAAACTCACCTTCCTTCAAATCAGCAGTAGCTGCATAAACAGCAGGATTGGCCTTGTCTTGACTCATCAAGATTGCACCATCGAGACTCCAACCGTTAGGAGTAGCATCACCTACCATCCATAAGGCAGACTGATTGACATCTGCCTCCTGATAAGCAGACTTAGTAACCTTGATGGTATTGTTGTTAAGGTCACAAACAATATCATAGTTACCAGCTTCACTTACAGTAAACTTATTGTCTGTACGATTCTCCTCGGAAGAAACAAGAGCTGCAGCTACACCATTAGCCAAAACCACACCCTCCTCTGCTGCACGATACTGCAAACCATTGAAGATGTCATTCTCTGCATAGAACTTAAATTCCTTGTCTGCATTCAAGTGTACAGTAGCCTTGAATACACCTGCCTCTATTGGCAACAGTACAACACTATTTATCAAATTCCAACCGTTCCAGACAGCATCGCCAACCAAGAACAAATGATCTACGGTAAAATCAACATAGTGCTTCTTAATGCTAATGGTCATGTCGGCAGTATTCAATGCTACGTCATAAGTACCAGCTTCCGTGATGTTCCACTTGCTATCGTCACCACCAAGCACAACCTTAGAGTCATCGTTCGCATCGCGCATGAAGAAATCCTGGTCAAAAGCACGGTACTTATTAGGTGCAACCTTAAATTCACCAGTACTCAAATAAGTTGTAGCAGTATATACCAAAGGATTAGTAGCATCCTGGCTCAGCTGAGTACCCTGAACAATATCCCAACCTCCAGACGTTGCACTACCCACCATCCACAACGCATTGTACTTGATAGCATTATCTTGATAATCAGCCTTTGATACTGTAATAGTCTTGTTTGCGAGGTCACAAACAATATTATAGTTGGCAGACTCGCTGACCATAAACTTTTTGTCCTCACTATTGTCCTCGGAAGAAACAAGATTTGTCGCCTCGTCAACCGCTAAGGTCACATCGCTATCTCCCGCACGATATTCCAAGCCACCAAAATCATTTGTAGTCAAGAACTTGAAGCCCTTATCTGCCTCAAGATGGGTAGTAGCTTTCCAAACATCATTGCTCGTAGACGACATGATAATGCCATCGCTGATAGACCAGCCACCCCAAACTGCCTCTCCGATAATCACTAAGCGGTCAGCTGCCAAAGAATTAACAACACTCGCTGCAAACAAAACGCAGCACATCCAAAAACGTGTAAAAATCGTTACTTTCATATTTTCCTATAATTTTAGGTTTATACTTTCTTCAATTATATCCTGTTACTTGAAAACAACCTTCTTACCTTTCTTCAACTATATCCTATTACTTGAAAACAACCTTCTTACCTTTCTTCACATAAATACCTTTTTGTGGAGCGGTAACGGCAACGCCGCTAACCGCATACCACTTTCCATCATCATCCACATCCTTTACAGGCAACGTAACTGAGGCTGCGTTTGCTTTCTCCACATAGATACGCATCTGATCCAAGTCTATGGTGATGTCATAATATCCTGCTTCTTTTACCTTAAACTTATAATCTTCTTCATTTCTTATTGATGTGGAAAGATGCGCCAAAGAGACCGCAGAGTTAAACTCGTAGTCTTGATACTCCGCATTGTAACTCTTGCAGACTCTCCAATCAGGAGCATTGACAAACTTGAATAGTTCATTTGCCTTCAGATAGACGGTTGCCTTGAAGACCTTTCCATCCTCGTCTCGGTTCATCGCTATTGCATGGTCCAAGTCGTAGGCAGCATTGCCTGCTTGTTGCACAGCCTCTCCCGTGATATAGATGCCATCCTCCACATTCTCACCTTCCATCACAGCCATTGTCCAGTATTCCAATGAAGGAAGCGTGAAAGAAACATCATAGCCGTTTTGGGTAAAAGGAAGTTCCTGCACCGCCCCTGCATGACTATCAGGAGTTGCCACCCATACCTTGGAGACTTTCCTCGTAGATTTCACCGTCACAGGAATATTGGTCTTCTTCTCAGGTTTCACACGAGTACCCCAAAGGTCACGCCATGAGAGGTCGTTGGTATTGAGGAAGTTGAGAAAATGCAACACATCACACTTACCTACCTTCTTGGCGAATGTTGTCAGCGAGTACTCCTTAGGAGGCCAAGCTTGCACGGTCAGTCCTGAAGTCGAACTGATGATAGGCAGATAAGCAGACTTAGAGGTCGTACCACGCAACAAGTTCTGATAAGCAGTCTGGAAGTCGTAGTATCTGACAAGTGCCGTCTTCAACTCATCGCTCATCGCCAAAGGTGCTGCGGGGAAATACTCACGAGTCAACATGTGGTCGCCCATCTCAAGATGAGAACCGCCAAGGGCAAACATCGCCGCATCGGCAAGCAAGACTCCTGGCGTATTGACCATCCTATCTCCAGAGCCCCCATTGTCTGCTTTATCATAATTGATGTAAGCCGCAAAGACAGTCGGATGCTGATGGTCGCTATACTTATCATTAGTTTGGATGATACCAAAGAGATTGGCAAACTGGTCCTCCGATACGCCACCATATCCATTGCCATTGCCCCAAACCTCATTATAACAGAAGTCTATATCATTCCTGACAATTTGCTCAGCCCCATAGCCTGAGACTGCATTCATCACCAAAGACTTATCGGGATGCGCCTGTTTCATGGCTTGGATGAAAGACTCATAAGAAGAAGGCAAATCTACCTCATGGCGATTGGCATCATACACGGTACCACGGTAGCCCAACTGGTCTATCTGGAAGCCATCAAAGCCAAAGTTGTCATACACCTCCTCATTACGTTCAACCATATACTGCAACCACCCTTGATTGCTTGGCACCTGCAAGTAAATGTTGCTTGCCCAAGAATCCGGCAAACCATGATAGTCTTGCTCATAATTGCCAGCGTTATTCTTCAGCAAAGCCCACTCGGTCTTGACCCCATCATTGGTAGCATTCTTCCAAGCACCAAAGCAAAGGTTGTAGAAGATGGACTTCATGTTATACGAATGCTGCTCGGCAATGTAATTCTTGACATACTCCACACCGACCCAACGTTTACTGATATCTTGATACCATGAGGTGAGAGAACCATCAGCATTCAACTTCACGGGCTTGTGGTGCATCCACTGCCAATCCTGAAACTGCACACCATTGATATGGAGACGGTTGAGATAAGCCATCTCAGTCTTGATGTTGGCGTTCTTGTCTATGCTACCATCATAGTTGTTGAAATCCGCCACAAAACCATAACGTGGGAAACGCTTCCAGTTGCTTGACACATCAACAGCTATTGTTCCCAACACGACCTCCGTCCCATTCGACTCGGCAAACAATTCCACGAGATAACCTTGGTAGTCGGTGGTAGGTGGAGTCCATGTCCATCGGTTGTTGCTCATGACATCCGACAACTTATGCGACTCCAACACCATAGCACCATGGCGGTAGCGCACATAGGCATTGCTTGGCAGACTGCCACTTGCACTGAACACCACAACCTGTCCTGGAGTATAACAAGCCTTGTCGGTTGTCATCTCCACCGACAGTTGTGAAGAGATGGTTGCAGCATGGCTCATCATCGCAAAGACGAATGGCAGAGCCAAAGAAAAGCCATACTTGCAACCCAAACGCAAGAGAATAAACTTTCTCTTCATCATTATTTCTCAAAAATACTGATGGCATAACCACCACCTGCACCAGCCTTCAACTTGAGTACAGATTTATTGGTAACCACACGCTTAGTGATAACGTATGACTGCTGGTTAGCCTTATAACTTGCATCCTTGCCATCGGCATAGATGGTTGCCACATACTTCTTGCCTGGGGTAAGGAAATCAAGTTTCAAGTTGGAAAGGTGAGCCGTCTCACCTACAGTACAACCAACAAACCAATTACCTGTGCCCTTAGCCTTACGAGCAACTGTAATATACTGACCAGGCTCAGCCTCCAAGTAACGGCTCTCATCCCAGTCTATAGCAACGTCCTTGATAAACTGGAAAGCATCTGCATACTTCTCGTAGTTCTCAGGTATGTCTGCTGCCATCTGGAGAGGACTGTACATAGTCACGTATAAAGCCAATTGGCGAGCCAATGTAGAGTTGATATGATGATGCTTATTAGGGTCAATCTTGTTCATGTCACCCTCCAAGATGCCAGGAGTATAATCCATTGGACCACCCTGCAAACGGGTAAAAGGCAACACCGTGGTATGGAAAGCCTTATTTCCCGCAAAAGACTCATACTCTGTACCACGAGCCGACTCGTTTCCGATGAGGTTTGGATAGGTACGGCAAAGACCTGTAGGACGGACAGCCTCGTGTGCATTTACCATGATGTGGTGTTTGGCCGCCTCGGTAACGCAATAGAGGTAGTGATTATTGAGCCATTGTCCATAGTGATGCTCGCCACGTGGAATAATGTTGCCCACATAACCGCTCTTTACAGAATTGTATCCATATTTGTTCATCAAGTTGTATGCTGCCTCAAGATGGCGCTCGTAATTACGAACAGAAGCCGAAGTCTCATGGTGCATCATCAGACGGACGCCCTTGGAATGAGCATAATCGTTAAGTCCTTTGAGGTCGAAGTCTGGATAAGGAGTCTGGAAGTCGAACACATAGTCCTTGCTATGACCAAACCAGTCTTCCCAACCGATGTTCCAACCTTCCACAAGCACCTGAGAGAAGCCATTCTTCGCTGCAAAGTCGATGTACTTCTTCACGTTCTCTGTATTGGCAGGATGCTGACCATGAGGTTTCACCTTAGAATAATCAGTCTCTCCCAACTTCACAGAAGGAAGGTCGTTGGTGTATGACCATTGTTTGCCACCACCAATCATCTCCCACCAAACACCGATGTACTTCACAGGCTTGATCCATGAGGTATCAGTATATTTACAAGGTTCGTTGAGGTTGAGAATCAAACGAGAAGCCAACACCTTGCGGGCATCATCCACGACCATGATGGTACGCCAAGGCGTATGGCATGGTGTCTGCATGTGCGCCATGTTGCCCTGCGCATCAGGAGTAAGCTGTGACTCGAAAATCAAGCTCTTATCATCGAGATTCAAGTGCATACAAGAATAATCTACCAAGGCTGCCTCATGGATATTGAGGTAAATGCCATCCTTGGTTTTCATCTGAAGGGAAGTCTGTACACCTGTTGGCGAGAAGATGGTCTGCGAAGCATTGCCGCAAACAGCATCTTTCAACAAGCCTCTGATTTCTGAGAGTTTTGACTCTGTGTAGTCATACTCCTGCGTATCATAGTCGCCAGGAATCCACCAAGCCTTATGGTCGCCTGTCATGGCGAACTGCGTATGCTCTGCCTTCACTACGAAATAAGGGAGGAACTTCTGCTGTGGGAACTCATAGCGGAAACCTACTCCATCATTATATACACGGAAGCGAAGGTTCATATATCTACCATTGGCTGGTTTCTCCATTTCCACGAAGAGTTCGTTATAATGATTGCGAATCTCCTTCTCTTCTCCCCATACTGGTTGCCAAGTCTCATCAAACGTTGAAGTAGAAGTCTTGTTGATGCGGAAATTGTCCATCAAGGAATTCTCCTCGTTCAATTCTATACCCAATGTACTTGGGTTGACAACCGCCTTACCCTTATAATCTACTTGGTAAGTAGGTACTCCCTTGGCATCAAGAGAGAACGAAACACTGAGGTTTCCATCAGGAGATTTCACGGTCTGCGCTGCCAGCCAAGAAGGTATCAGCAACATACAGCCCAAGAAGAGCTTTTCCAACAGTCCCTCTCGCTTGGAGAGGGCTGTGGTACATTTTTTTATATTCATATTCATTCAAAAAATTTTTATCTGATTATCACTTAGTTCAACTTTACAATCTTGCAACCATGCGCTGGGATGTTGACGGTGATGGAAGAAGCCTTGCCTTCATCTGTATGCGTCCAAAGGTCACGAATCTGCTTCTCACCCTGTATGCCCAAGTCACTGAAGTTGACTGTAGCCGTCTTAGTCGATTCATTACGGTTGAAGATACCCAATACATAGTCACCGTTTGTCATCTGACCATACCAAATCTCATTGTTGCTGTCGTTGAGTTGGTCGCTGAGAGGCTTACCTACGAAGCCGTCCTTATTCAAGGCGAGCAACTCGTCGTTGGTATAGTAGCTCATGTCATCCTTGATGGTAGATTTCTGGTCGGATGCAGCCACAGGACCACCTGCCATCAACTGCAAGGAGACAACCGTCTGCTTCTCCGCATCGGTATCAAAGGTGTTGAGACGGATGAAGTCACCATCGAGAATCACCTTATTGCGTCCACTGATGTGCGACCAATAAGTGAAACCATCAAACATATTCATGCAGTTAGGCCATGTTCTGTATGACTTACCCTTGTCTTGTGCAGAACAGTGCCACCAACCACCAGTACCTGTATCAGCGACGATACGAACCATATTGCCATACAGGCTCTCGACCTGTGCATCAGCATAGAGGTGAGGCATCACGAGAGAAGTGAAGATGCCATATTTCTTAGCTGACTCAGCGATATAACGCATGGCAAGCGCATAGTTCTCACGACCATAGCCACGACCTGTAACACCGATATAGCGGTCCTGTCCATCCTCATACCAAGAGAGGAAGTCCATACGGATGAACTCTACACCCATCTCCTTGTAGTGCTTGAAGAAGCCATCAATATACTCACGGCAACCAGGATTCTCGGCTACAGCCCAAGAGAAGCTCATGTCCTTGGCTGTAGGGTGAGTCAACTTATCCTTGTTCTCGCCATTATAGAAAAGGTCGGCGAAAGTATAGTCTGTTCCCTCAATCTTAGTCTCCTTAGGACCATGAATCCAAAGCGGATTGTCATATACACCCAACTTCAAGCCCTTAGCCCTACACTTTTCTACGATGTCCTTGAGTGCCTGAGAACCATAGTGAGTCATATAGCCAGACTCATCCTTTGCGAGCATTGGGATGAAACCATCAGTACAAATCATATCGTAGCCATGTGGTTTCAGTTCGGTAGCCACCCAATCCACAATCTCATCCCACTGGTCTGAGGTGAGGTCCATATCGTTGTTGTTCACACCAGCGGCATTCTGCATCATGCAGTATTCATAGACACTCCAGTACAAAGGAGCCTTTACACCATCATGGATACCTTCAACCACAGGCAGATTGGAGAGTTCGTGAGTTGGCGGATATTTCATTTCCACATCGTCGGCACATGAGCCGAGAAGAGAAGCTACCGCCATTGCCATTGAAAATAATATAGTCTTTTTCATTGTTCTAATCATTTTAATCGATTATTTCTTTACGACTTGGATAGTCTTGTTATTGAGGTTGAGGGTAATCTTATAAGTACCTGCCTCGGTCACTTTCCACTGATTATCAGGATCACCTGCAGAGACAACAAAGTCGTTAGCAGCCACACCGTTGGCATTTACCTCTACATCAGCAGAAGATGGGCGAACAAATGCAGCATTGAAGTCCTTCTTATTACTCATCTTGAATGTGCCTTCCTTCAACTCACCTTCCCAAGTGAACACGTTCTTGTTATTGGTATCTTGTGTCAAGACTTGGCACTCATCCCAAGACCACCCACCAGGAGTGGCATCACCTATCATATAATACTCAGGAGTATCCTCGATGACATTTAAGAACTCTGCTTGAATGGTCCAATGCTCAAGGTCGAAGGTCAAACGATATTTTCCGTGATCCTCTACGACCCACTTATCATCAGGACCTGTAGTATAGACGAAGTCTGCAGACTCGACACCGTTCTTGTTGATCTTGTTGGCATCAGCAGATGCTGGACGAACAAATACTGCATTGAAGTCCTTCTCACCAGCAAGTTTCAACTCACCAGGCTTCAACTCACCCTCATATACATAGATGTAGTCAGACTTCTTCTCCAATTCAGGAGCTTGATCCCATTCCCAGCCAGACTCTCCTGCAAGGGTAGCAGAACCAATGGCATAAAGATGGTCGAGAACGATAGGCTCTACGGCAGGCTGGTCTTTCTCGCCAAGATACTCTGTTGACATCGTCCAGTTGCGCAAGTCGAAAGACAAGCGATACTTACCAGCCTCGGTTACTCGCCACTTGTTGTCTGGGTCACCAGCCCACATGGCGAAGGTCTGTCCGCTAATATTGGACTTAGATATAGCCTCTTGGTCATTAACAGGGCGAATGAATCCTGCATCCCAACTACCTGTCTTGAGACAAAGTTTCATCTCACCAGCATTGAGCGTACCTTCCCAAGTGAAGACCATATTGTCCTCCTCGCCTCTTGTAAAAGGTGTAGGGTTGTCAATGCTCCAACCATTAGGAGTGGCATCTCCCACCATATATAATACAGAAGTCTTGATAGGCAGATTGCCATCAATAATCTTCAAGTCTTTCTCGCCGTCGCAACTTGTCAACAAATACATCAACAACATGCAAACCAACAGGCAAAGACTGCTATATTTCAATTGAATATTTTGTACCATAATCGTATCATGTTAAAAAGTTACTTGTTATACCCAGGATTCTGCTCCAACTCATGATTAGAGTTCAATACCTCACGTGTGATAGGCCAAATCTCTGTATGTCGATCTGCATCAGCTTGCTTATCCCACCATACACCATTGGTAGAGAACTTGTCGAAGCGAATGAGGTCAATACGGCGGCGACTCTCTGCAAAGTACTCACGTCCCCACTCATCCAACATTTCATTCATATCGAGACGAACATTCCCTTCTGGAGCATAGAGTACATCTTGATAATCTGCCTCTGGATAATTGCGCTTACGCACACTGTTGAGCAACTTTCCAGCCGTTTCCTTATCGCCTTCACGCAACTTGCACTCAGCGAGAGAGTAGATAATCTCTGGCAAGCGAATCTCAGTGTAGTCACTCTCCAACTGATGAGCATCGTCATCACTATAGAGCGGATACTTTACGAAGTGCCAACCTGAGTTGTGGTCGCCATCACGCAAGGTTGCTGTGGTGGCAGAAAGCCACTTGGTAGGAGGAGTACTTTGGAATACACCCACCGCATCACGAATATAAAGTTCATAATCCACCTCTGGAGCCTTCACACGCTTGGTTGCTCCATTCTCGTCCTTGTACTCCAAGTAGCCATAGAGGAACATACCCTCACGGCGGCCGTTACCCAAGTTGCGATAAAGTTTCAAACGCTCATCGCTTGGATACTTCTTGAATTTCTGAATAGGCATACCCAACTGATAATTGTAGAGCGTTCCATTAGGGGCATAACTTGGAGAGGCTGCATACTTACAGTTATGGTCGCCAGCCTTACTCTTGGCATCGTTCAAGTAATACTTGGCACGTGCAGGAACAGTCCAGTTATAAGTGTTACTTGAATAGTTCCAAAAAGTATAACCAGAAGAAGCAGGGAAACCGAAGATAACCTCATCACAAGCATCATTATCCCAGTCAAAGGCTGCATCCCAACGGTCTGCAATCTTATATTTGCCATATACACCATCAAGGATGTCTTGAGCTACCTTGGCACAGTCGCTGTAGTGAGCCTCACCGATATAGACCTCTGCATTGAGGTAAAGGCGAACGAGCAAAGATGCGGCAGCTGCCTTTGTCCACTGGCCTTGGAGGGTTGAATTGGTACCTAATTCGGTTTTCTCTACGAGCAATGGCAGGCATTCTTTCAATTCACTCTCGATGAATTTATAAGTTTCCTTAGGATCTACCTGTTTCATAGAGCCTCCTGTTGTGGTTGTTACCAATGGCACATGGCGGAAACCATCAAGCAAGCGAAGATAGAACCAAGCACGCAATACACGGCACTGAGCCTTGAGGTTATTGAACTCTGCTTGTGTGAATCCAAACTGTTCTGCAGAAAGCGTACTCAAGTCCTCGATAACCTTACAACTCTGCATAATACCTTGGAAACAACCGTTCCATTCTTGCTGTACCATCTCTGCATCTTCCACATTGTAATCGTGATAGTGCATGATACGCCATTTTCCACCATCATCCCACCAACCATCACGAGTAGGAGTTATCAGTTGGTCAGCAGTCAACTCATTGAGCACATGGCGGCTCTCAATGCTCCAGAAAGCATGTTCGAAAGGACGGAATGTGGCTCTAATCACATCCTGCTTGGTATTATAATAATTCTCTGATGCCACCTGATCATAGAGTGTTTCGCTCAAGTCAGTACAGCTTGACAACGAGAGTGTGCATAAAGCTGCAGATACTATATAATTAACAATTTTCATTTTTTCTTGATTTTAAGATGATTATCAGAAATCTACTGTCATGCCAAGGATAAACTGACGTGAAGATGGGAAATAGTCACGTGAGCCTTGTGCTCCTGGAGTAAGTCCATTTACTTGATAGTTCGAAGGGTCAATACCGCTGAACTTGGTCAAGGTAAACACGTTCTTCACTGTTCCATACAATCTTACTCGGTCAAGGAAACGACACTTTGACAAATCGAATGTATAACCCAAGGTTACCATATCGAGTTTCAAATAGTCGCCTTTCTCCAAGAAGTAGTCGCAAACCGCAGGGTTGGAATTGCCACTGATTTGGAAGTTCTTGCCGTATGCCTTCTGCAAACGGTTACCTGTAAAGTTGCGAGTTCCATAGTAGAAGTCGTGGATATTGAAGATGTCATAGCCAAATGCTCCACGGAAGAACAAAGACAAGTCGATGTTCTTGTAACGGAAGTTATGGCTCGAAGACATGGTGAACTTAGGCATACCATTGCCTACCTTGACACGGTCGGCTGCCGTAGCCTGTGATGCACGGATTATCTCGCCATCCTTGTCATAAACAAGCCATTCTCCATCTGTAGTATGGCCTGCATACTTCCACATATAGAAGTTACCCAATGACTGTCCTTTCTCTATGCGCTGCAAGTTATAGTAAGGATATGGATCTGATGTACCTACTACATCATAATAATCCTGACCTACGAACTCGGAGTTGCTGAAGTCGACGAACTTATTCTGCATGGTTGTACCTACGAAACTGAGGTCGTATGAGAAGTCCTTGGTATTGACTGCCTTTAAGTTGAGGTCGAACTCGAAACCATAGTTCTTCATTGTACCTACGTTGACGAAAGTATTGTCGAAGAGGTATGGAGGAACAGACACCTTATAGTCACCCAACAAGTCCTCAGTCTTGCGATTGAAGTAGTTCAAGGAACCATAGAAGCGATTCTTAAACAGAGAGAAGTCGATACCGATATTCCAGTTCTTGGCTTTCTCCCATCTCAAGTCAGGGTTCACGTTCTTAGCAGGTCCCCAAACCTGGAAATACTTACCATTATAGATATAATATCCAAAACCTGTCATGGTGTTCAAAGACTTGTAGCTACCAAAATCCTGGTTACCAGTAACACCGTAGTCACCACGGAGTTTTAAGTCGCTGATCCACTTGATATTCTTCATAAACTTCTCCTGAGAGATACGCCAACCTGCAGATACGGCAGGGAAGTTACCCCACTTGTGGTTAGCACCAAACTTAGAAGAGCCCTCATGACGGAGAGAAGCAGTAAACAAATACTTGCCATCATAGTCGTAGCTTACACGACCGAAGAAGGCGATGAGCTTGGCATCGTTCTTATAACTGCCCATACCGACCTCACCTTCATCTTTCATATACTCACCAGAGCCGAGGTTGTCTGGACCAAGAGCATCATTAGGGAAATCCTTATTTTCGGCATTGAAGCCAGAATACTGTGAGTACTGGTAAGAATAACCCAACATACCCTTTACATTGTGCTTGCCGAAACTACCCATGTAGTTTGCCAACCACTCTGCCACATACTGACGCTCCTTGCTGTAGGAACGACTTGCCTCACCATCGCGACCATTGTTGATGGCAATGGTACTGGTAGATGGACGGAACCAAGAATTATTGTTATCATACTGGTGGTCAGCAAACATAATCTGTGTAGAGAGATTGTGATTGCCCTTACCATCCTTCATCAAGAGAGGCAAAAGATTCAACTTTACCGTACCATCCCAATCCAGCAACTTGGTGTCACCATGGTCTGTCTCCAAGAGCTGACGCTCCACAGGGTTAGAACCTGCCACCTGACCTTGGAAGTTGTAGTAACGAGTAGGATTCTCTGGATCCATCAAAGGAGTTGTAGGGTTAACCTCGATAGCATCCTTGAAGACACTCCAGTCTGCTTGGTCACGATAGATTATACGAGGAGCTATATTAGCAGTGATGGTGAAGAGTCCACCCTTGGTAGTATGCATGATGGAAGCACGACCACCATACTCCTGACGACGAGAGCGAAGATCGATACCCTTGGCATCACGATAGTCGGCACTGACACGATAGTTACTCTTCTCATTACCACCACTCAAGGTAAGTGTGTGCTGCTGGGTGAAACCAGTACGGCTGACAGCATCGAGCCAATCGACATTGCCACCAAGATCAACGCCAGAGTCACCCCAACCGAGGCGTACATCACGATAATCTTGTGCGCTCATCATCTTGAGGTCTTTAATCATGACATCCCAAGAACACATACCAGAATAAGAAGTATGGAGTCTTCCGTCCTTGCTACCTTTCTTGGTTGTTACCACAATAACACCATTAGAGCCACGAGTACCATAGATGGCAGAAGCGGCACCATCCTTCAAGACATCGAAAGAAGCGATGTCATTAGGGTTGATGTTGGTGAGATTTCCACCAGGAACACCGTCTATCACAATCAGAGGACCAAGACCTGCAGAACGTGATGACACACCACGAATCTGAATACTTGCCTGGTTATTAGGGTCACCAGCACCCGTATTGGTGATGCTCACACCAGCTACCTTGCCCTGAATCATCATGGATGGGTCAAGTGAACTAATAGTAAGGAAGTCTTTCTCACCTACGTGAGAGATGGCAGAGGTAAGCTCTTTCTTGTCCATCGTACCGTAACCGATAACAACGACCTCATTGAGCACACCAGCATCTTCTTTCATGGTAACATTGATTTTCTTGCGTCCCTTTACCGCCTCGGTAAGAGACTCAAAACCCACGTATGAGAATACTAAGGTAGCCTTAGGAGAAACCTCGATGGTATAGTTACCATCCATGTCTGTAACGGCACCTGCCTTGGAAGAAGATGTCCTTACATTTACACCTATCAGAGGCTCACCAGAAGCATCAGTGACAGTACCCTGCACTTTCAGCATTTCCTGCGCCAAAAGCGTAAGAGGCATCAGCATGCATAAGCATAACAGTGCGGTTGTCTTTTTTAGGAATGTTTTCATTTGCTTTACTTTTAAGTTAATGTATATACTTTTCGGTAAGTAACCTTAATTAATCTATCTTATCTATTGCAGTCGCAGGACTATACTCCACGACGACTTTTCGTTCCAGCGAACAACTTCCCGAAGGTACTTCCACCGTAGTGCAATGAGTAGCCTCATCATAGCTGAAAGTTGCACTCACACCATCCACTTGGGCTGAGATAGGAGCAGAAGTATTATAGATGTGCATCACATAAGAACGGTTCTGAGGAGCTTTGCTTACTGAGCCTTGACGTTCCGAGATGATGTATTCCCCTCTGTTGCCATCACAGACCTGCTTCAAGGAAGTCTTGGCATAAGCGATAGCATAATCTGCATTGTCACCATCATCCTCATAAAGAGAACCTTCACCATTGGCACCAGCCACCACATGGAGCACCAAGTTATCAGGACGTTCCGTAACATTCATCACTGTAGATGGATTGAAAGGAATGACCGAACCTTCACGGAAGAAATAAGGTATCTGTTCTTCTGTAAATGTCATTGTGCGCTTGCATGGGCCTTCTATCATCTCATGAGTAGATGCACTCCACCATTTACCTTCAGGGAACCAGATTTCCTTATTGGTCTTTCCGTCACTCCCTGCTTGAGCCGTGATAGGAGCCACCAAGATGTCATCACCAAAGAAATACTCTCCATCGTATGTGTAAGCCTCCTCTACCTCTGGATACTCATAATAGAGTGGACGGCAAAGAGAGATACCTGTTTCGTATGTTTTGCGAGCCATCGTATAGATGTATGGGAACAAAGTATAACGCAAACGCACTGCCTCCAATATGGTAGGGAAATTAGAGAACTTCCAGATTCTACGTTCGATGCGGGCATCACTTGTGGCATGAGTACGGAAGATTGGGGTAAACACGCCAAACTGAATCCAGCGTAACACGAGGTTAGGATTGTTGACAAGTTCTTCACTTGAATACATGTGACCTCCCAGGTCGTGTCCCCAATAACCGTAACCAACATTAGAAGCCGTTGCTGTGAAGTATGGCTCAAATGCCAAAGCGTCATAACTGATATTGGCATCACCCGAGAAACCTATCTGATAACGATGGCTACCCAAACCTCCCCAACGATGGAAGATGACAGGACGATGGCCGGTACGCTTCGCTGCCTCATTATAGAACACATGGTTGCACCAGAATGTCTCACTCAAAGAGTTGGTATATGGACTCGTAAGATGCTGTTGCCAATCTATCCACCAGAAATCTACGCCTTCTTTTTCATGGTCACGGATGATATTCTTAAAGAAAGACTTTGTAAAATCTGTATAATCAAGACTCCAGTTGATGGTGTTCTTATCATTATTGAGATACTTGCCACCCAATTCGGACTTCATTGCCGCAAAATAAGATGGAGACTCCACCTCATTGATTCCATCGGCAGGATGCAAGTTGAGAGCAGTCTTAAAGTTCTGTTCGTGCATCTCTGAAAGTAATTGGGTAGCATTTGGAATCAAGTTTGTATTCCAAGACCAACCAGTCCAACCTCCACGACCTTCCGAACCACTGTAAGCATTACCATTCCAATGCCAATCCATGTCGAGAATCATCACATCAGTAGGAATCTTGTTCGTCTTCAAGTCCTTCATGATATTGCGATAATCATCTGCCGAATAAGAGGCATACTTGCTATACCAATATCCAAACACATAGTCTGGAGGCAAAGGTATGTCACCTGCTATCTTTGTAAAGTCGGCTATTGCCTTCTTGTAATTGTGACCATAACCCAAGAAATAGGTGTCCATTGCATGATTGTCTGCACGGTCAGCCCACCAACTATATCCAACTTCCGTACTTGGCACCAATGCGTATGAACGTCCACCATCTGCACGAGAGGAACTCCAAGAGTCGTCTATCACTGCCCAACCAGAACGTGACACAAGACCGTTTTCCATCTCTGAACGCTTGCTATCGCCCATCAGTCCATCCAAAGTACGGCAGGTTCCCTTCAGGTTCAATGGGTCTGGCTTACCTGGATACCATACGGACTGAACACCGTCACCGTTGACTGCAATGGTAAGGTTCGTGGAAGAAGCTGGTATTGTACGAGGGTCTGTACCCTTGCGATACTTCAACTTCAAGTTGGATGTTGTTATATATAAATAGGTATCGTCTTCAGTTTTGGTAAATTGAGGAACATCCAAATTACGATTGACAACCGTAAATGTTGCTTGATCCTCAAACGTACCCTTTGCACTATACTCAATGCGTATCATCTCAGGAGTAAGCACGGTGAAACGAGCATTGCCACATTTCACGATAGCATTGGTTGCAGCCACAGGATTGTTGCTTACAACACCTTGCGCTGTTACCGTAAGAAATGCAGCACAAGCAATGAAAGCGAAAGATAATAATCTCTTCATGTTCAAAATTGTTAATTGTGTTATTTTAAATTCCAAATACAGCCTTGTCGGCGTTGTCGATTGCAAAGATAGGGCTTTTTTTAATAGGTTATAACACCGTACACCAAAAATACAAATATGTACAAATAACACTTGTGCTGAATATCAAACACTTATGATATTCAGCACAAGAAAAAAATACAAGTCTTATCCAAAGGGTATTTCGCATATATTAAAGAGATTTTAATCTATTTTAGCTACTCTTTCTTCAAAATCCTCAGGATAAAGAGAGCGTAAACGGATGCGAGAACGATAAGAATATACCGTCTGCTTGGAACATCTCAAGAAAGCAGCAATCTTCTCATTCTCCACAATACCCAAACGCAACAAGGCATAGATGCGTAACTCTGTGTTAAGTCGGCCGACCTTCTTGGGTTGAATATTCTCGTCTTCCTTCATCAAACCATTGAAGGACACAACAAACTCTGGAAAGATTCGGAGGAAGATACGGTCGAAGTCCTCAAAGAACTCTTCGATTTCATCCTCCACGATGGCACTTGACTTCAAACGTCTATAGAGTTCCTGCAGTCCACCATTGGCAGCCAATTTATTGAGTGAACGTCGATAAGCATCCAACTTATCTATATAAGCCGAACACTTGGTCATAAACTCCATGATATAGATATTCTTAATCTTATTACTCTCGAAGAGTGAGCTATTGGTCTCTTGCAGAGCCGTATTGGCTTCGTTCAGTTTGTCATTGGTAGAAGTCAATTGTGTATTGAGAGAATTCAACTTCTGGTTCATCTCATTCAAACTCTTGTTTGACTCTTCCAAGGCACGGCGAGCATGGGCGATTCGATGCAACTGCTTATGAGTATAAATCATCAAAGCCCCCACCAACAGCAAGAGGAAGCTCACGATAATCAATCCTAAGGTGATATGTGCTCGCTCGGACTTGCGCATAGCATCATACGCATTATCTATAATAGGCAAAGCATCAGAAACCTCAATAATACGTAGTTTCGCATTACAAAAGGTAGCATCCTCCATCGACTTTCTCATATACAAGTAAGCACGAGTTACATCCCCCTCCTCATATAATAAGGTGGCAAGACGACGAAGCGACACATACTCCTTGATACTATTTTTCAAATCAGACATGGCTGAAATGATGAGATACTGCTTTTCCTTATCCTTGTCATTTATCTGGCGATAAATATCAGAGATAGAATAAGCCACATATCCCATCTCTCGGTCATCCACCGTCAACTTTTTATAAGAAGCAAGGAGAATATGCAACGCATCTGTATATTTCTGATTCGTTATCAAGAACTCAGCCTTGTCCCAATCGCTCTTCAAGACATTTAAGTTCTTGAGCGAATCTCGGTAAAGCAAACGCCTCCGCTCATAGTATTCACGCTGGATAGAGGTTATCGCTGTTTGACGAAGTGCCTCGTAAAGTTCGCCATACAAACTATAATAGTATTGGCGCATATTATTGGACATCAAACTGACATCCAATGCCGAAAGTATTCTGTTCGACTCCAAATAGTTGCCACTCTTGGTAAAGATACCCGCAATATCCAACTCAGAATAGACACTGTCCTCATAAACATTCAATTTCTTTGCCAAACTAAGTTTTCGTTCCGCATACACGTATGCAGAATCCAACTTAAAAGGCTTGTATTTGGCGAAGATGTCACGAGACACCGCCAATCTTTCCTCATCATTCTTCGCTCTACGAAGCTTTTGCTTCAACACGTCAATCCTCTGCTCGTACTTATGAGTATAAACGCTACTGTTCTTGATGACCACATCAAGTTCCTCAAGTGTGTACACTTTGCAATACTGGGGGGTGGCAAGGGCAAAAGTATCCATGCACAGAGCTATCACCGTCAATAATAAATGCTTTATCACGATATTATTTATTATTTTGTAATGATAAAAAAATAACTTGGTACATTTTGCATTACTTTTATGAAGTGATACATGGCTAAATGGTAGTACTTTGAGTACCCCATTCATTTCATATTTACTATAGTTTTCCTTTGCCATAATTTAACATTTCCTTATTTCCGCAACACTATAATTTAATGTTTTTTATAAGCAGAGGGTGTGTCATAAGTCCATGATGCACCCTTTTTCTCTTTTTCACCATCAAGTATCAATTGAAAGCCTTTCAACCATACAGGTCGCCAGATTTCCTATTTCCGTTTTTGCTGTTCTCTTATTATCCTGAACGCCAAATCGGCAAACTTTTTTAATGCTGCCTGAACCTGTCCTCGTCCGAAAGCCCAGAATATGAGGGCGGCAGAGGCTGGTGCTGCATGTGTTCCTACATATTGGCGCATTTTAGGAACCGTACAGTTTTCAATGCCAAGTTCATGCATGGCACAGAATATTTGGGCAGCCGGTACTTCAAAATCAGTCTTGGTGCGCTGATCTCTAAGCACCAACGTGGTTTTGTTAACCTTAACCACCTTGTATTCCTTATAGGCATTACTGCAATACACCTTGATAGTCTTTATCTTTTGAATAAAGCTATCGAATGTCAATATATTAATATCTTCTGTCATAACTAATGGGGTTTAAATGTTGTGGTGATAAGCAAATCATTCCACCTTTTTGTTATAATTCTCCTCTATTATGGTGCAAAAGTAAGTTTTTTCTGTGAATAAACCAAGAAAAATTGCTTTTTTCTGAAGCATGTACAATATATTCTTTTATCAGGTATCTATTTACATCTTTTTAATTGCCAAAAACTTGCATGATTCAAAAAATAACCGTATCTTTGCGGCTAAAGATAGGAATAGGAGAAAAGATTATGGCAAACAATAAATTCAGAAAGCTGCCGGTAGGCATACAGTCTTTCAATAAAATCAGAGAAGAAGGGTATCTCTATGTAGATAAGAGTGACATCATCTGGAAATTGGCGAACAATGGCTTACAGTATAATTACTTGAGCCGCCCTCGCCGATTCGGTAAGTCTGTGCTTGTTGATACACTCCAGGCATACTTCGAAGGAAGAAAAGAGCTCTTCGAAGGACTGAAAATCATGGATTTGGAGAAAGACTGGAAGCAGTACCCTGTTATTCGACTTGACATGAGCCGAGGGGGAGCCAATGCTGGCACGCTTCGTTCTTACCTGAACCAGCGATTCAAGGAATACGAGGAGATGTATGCCATTGTAACAGATCCAACTGCCAAACTCGCAGACAGATTTGATGCAATTATCACGAAAGCATACAAACAGACCGGTGAGAAAGTTGCCATTCTCATCGATGAATACGATTCTCCTCTCCAGCACTCTTGGAAGACACCTCATCACGAAGACTGCACCGAGATATATCGTGAGGTTTTTGCCATCTTGAAAGCTGATGATGCGTACCAACGTTTCGTCTTCATTACGGGCATCACCAAGTTTACGCAGATTTCTCTTTTCTCTGTACTCAACAACCTGACCAATATCAGTTTCCTTCCTGAATATGCTGCTATCTGCGGTATTACAGAAGAAGAAATCGGGGAGAACTTCAAGCCAGAACTGGAAAGAATGGCAGAAGTGAACGAGTGGACTTTGCAGCAAACTCACGATAATCTGAAGGATTACTACGATGGCTACCATTTCAGTCGCAGGAACATGGTGGACATCTATAATCCTTTCAGTCTCCTTAATGCGCTCGACACCCAAGACTTGAGCTGTTTCTGGGTTTCATCAGGAGCTACCTCTATGCTACCTAAGTTTGTGGATAACATGGAACTGCGCTTACGAAATTTCGAAAATTGTCCGATTTTACGCAAGACTCTTGAGAGTTCTGATGTAATCAATGGTGGCGCCGAGCTTTTCCTCTATCAGACGGGATACCTCACCATCAAGTCGAGCGATGAATTTGGCTATTTCTTAGGTTTCCCAAATCAGGAAGTGAAACAGGCTCTTTACGAGGTTGTTCTCCCAAGCCTGACCATGAAATCAGAAAGCGATATTATCAGTCTGCAAGGCAGTCTGTTCCGCCAATTGGGTACCGGGCAAATCGCAGATGCCATGAAAACGTTGAAAGCATTGGTTGCCGATGTGCCTTACAGCAACAAGAAGCTTGCCTCGATGGATATGGAAGAGCGCTACCGCCTCATCATCAGTACCATTCTGAATGCCATCGGTCTGAAAGTCGAGGTAGAACACATGCTTGCTACAGGAAGAATCGACCTCATTGCCCAAACTTCACGCTACATCTACGTGATAGAACTGAAACTGAAAAACAATGGTGGCAAGAAGGCTGCCATCCAGCAGATACTGGATAACAAATACCTGGAACCTTTCATGGCTGACAAGCGAAAGGTGATAGGCCTCGGCATAGAACTGGACGAGGAAGGCAAAGGGCTTTTGGATTGGGGGATTACTGATTTCTAAGTTTCCCCCTCCAGATTCTCACTTCATAGAAACTGGAACCGTATCCCAGCCAATAACCCAAAGCCCCCTGAACATTCGACTTTAAATTGGAGTTGACAGGCATCAGGGGGATTCGGGACAAGGCTGCCATATCTTCGAAACTGCGCCAAAAGGCATAACCTTCCTCACCTAATGAAGAGAACTTTACCCTTACTATTTCATTCTCCTTAAAAAAAGGAGTAAAATCTTTCTGCAAATTGTCTCTACCCCGTTTTACAGAAATCCGTCCCTCTTCTCCTATCATTAATATTAACGCAAAAAACGTTAAAAACGACAAGATTCTCAGGGAAAAGCATTGCCTTATCCTAGGAAATGTGTATTTTTGCACCTACAGAAACCTAGGAAACGTGTAAAATGTGAGGCTACGAAACCTAGGAAACGTGTAAAATCCAGCACTCTCAAAGCTAGGATACGTGCAACAACAAGAATACCAATGTCTTATACGTGAAAAAGTTGTCACCTTTAGGATGGTTAAACTAAATATGTTAC
>ERZ1026884.666-NODE-666-length-21343-cov-11.533634_pt1 | contig 21343 bp, 4 predicted proteins | sample MGYA00380172_ERZ1026884 | MGnify/ENA primary metagenome ERZ1026884 (study PRJEB33269, sample SAMEA4719808) | human gut metagenome | biome: human-associated habitat; feature: organic feature; material: feces | place: Cameroon | collected 2013-10 ... | reverse complement strand
GTCTCACTGGATTTTCGCGTCGCTTCACTCCTAAAAATCCAGTTCGCTTGCACAAGCCCTTCGGGCAGCTCCCCCGATGGGGAGCCAAGAACGTTCTGCCGCTTAACTTAATAGCATTACCCGCAAGGAGGGGAAGGCTGGCGATACGAGGGGAACCTGCGCTTAAGAGACCTTCGGGCATCGCCCCGTTTCGTCATCCTGAGCGGCGAGAAACGTCGTATGTGAGATAACGAATACCAGAACAGCTGCGACCTGAGTCGAAGGATCTCGGCGTAGCCGCTACTAATTTGCCTTCCCCATCGGGGAAGGGGGACCGCGTCAGCGGTGGATAGGGTGCTTTCGTAAATCGTCGACTTGAGACGCTCTTTCCCGCTCTCTTTCATACCGCCTGTGCCCTATCCGCCCCTTCGGGGCACCTTCCCCTCGAGGGGAAGGCTGACGATACGAGGAATACCGTCATCTAAAATGCAGCGAAGCCGCCACCAGAACCCTGAAGTATGAAAGCAGGGATGAGTAGCTAGTGACTTGGGACTAGTGACTTGAATACTACTTTCGGGCATCGCCCCATATATATTCGCGGCGAAGCCGCCACCTTCATTCCTAATTCCTAATCCTTAATTCGAGCAATGCTTTCATCCACACTCAAAGGACACCCCATGGGCTAACCTTGAATCCCATTTTCATTTCTCTTTTTTAGAGATGAAATGAACATAAATATCGTGTTATAATAGAAAAACGATTTCATCTGATTCGTGATAAGGAGGAACCCTATGGCATTAAAAGAATTTGAATTCGGCTTTGGCAAGACCACCCAGAAAGTTTCCCTGCCGGAAGAGCACATCCTCGACGTCCTCGAAGGCGCCCCGACTCCGGCCTGCGACGTTAAAGCCGCTACTCTGGAATGCATGCGTCACCCGATCGGCAGCAAGCCGCTCACCGAAATCGTTTCCAAAGGCGACAAGGTCTGCATCGTCTGCGCTGACGTCACCCGCATCTGGAACCATTCCGATCAGTACGTCATCCACATCGTCAATGAACTGAACCGCGGCGGCATCCCGGATGATGACATCTGCATCCTCTTCGCGCAGGGCACCCACCGCGAACAGACCCCGGAAGAAGACATCGCTGTCGTCGGTGAAGAGCTGACCCATCGCGTGAAGCTCTACCAGCACCGCTGCAAGCAGATGGACGAGCTCGTCCATGTCGGCGATACCAAGAGAGGCACTCCGGTCTGGCTGAATAAGCACGCCGTCGAAGCAGATAAGATCATCGTCGTCGACGGCATCACCCCGCACCTCTTCGCAGGCTACGGCGGCGGACGCAAGCTGATCCTCCCGGGCGTTGCCGGAGATGAGACCATCCAGATCAACCACTGCCACGCTCTCGGTGAAAAATTTGGTTCCGGCATCAATCCGAAGACCCGCTCCACCCTCCTCGATGACAACCCGGTATCTGACGATATGCAGGAAGCCTCCGACATGGTAAAACCAGCCTTCCTCGTTCACTCCGTCATCAATTCCGAAGGCCAGATCTGCCGCATGGTCGGCGGTGACCCCTACGAAGCATGGCTCGAAGGCACCAAGCTCGTCTACAAGACCCAGAAAGTCCCCTACACCGACAAAGCCGACATCGTCTTTGCCTGCGCCGGCGGCTATCCGAAAGACGTTTCCCTCTATCAGGGCAGCAAGTGCTACGATCCATCCGATGTCGTCACCAAGAAAGGCGGCGTCATCATCGCCATCATGGAAGCCTCCGACCTCTACGAACCGGCCGCTTATCTCGATAGCTTCAAGTATGCCACCGAAGCCGATATGGAAAAGGCTCTCCGTGAACACTTCACCATCCCGTTCTTCGTCGCATTCAACCTCTTCTGCATGACCCACCAGTACACCATCATCCTGGTCACCAAGCCGGAGAACTTCGAAGCCATTCGGAAGACCAACCAGATCCCGGTCGCTACCGTCGAGGAAGCATGGGAGATCGCCAAGAAGAAAATGGAAGACGAAGGCAAGAAAGACTACACCATCACAGTCATGGCACACTGCGCTTCCATCGTTCCTTATAAAGACTAATAGAGATTCCTGTAAAAAGGCTATCGCTCATCAGGCGATAGCCTTTTTTGTTGTGGGGTTCAGGTTGACGGGTTCAAGGGGGCTGAAGGTGCTGAGGGTTCAACGGGGGTGGTGCGGCGCATAAAAATCAAAAGCGCCGCGAAGTTTTAAATATAATGACATGCCAGGGAAACGCTGATTCAATCGCAGAGTCAGCTTTTACAAGAATTTTTATGCATAGCTTCGTCATAGCCTTCCTTACATAGCTCGCTATTCGCGCCCCCTATTCCTCACTATACATAAAAATTCAAAAGTAAAATCTAACAACGATTGCTCCGTATTTCCCTAGAAAAATGGATAGCCTCACATCATCTTTCACTCCGCCCTGCGTCACCCAACCTCCGCCCTGCGGGCACCTCCTTCCAAAGGAAGGAGGGGTAGATACACTCAAAACGCCCCACATTCTCGCCCCTTCCTCTGGAAGGGGCTGTCGAGCGTAGCGAGACGGGGTTTGCTCCCCCGTATGTTGGAAATGCGTTTCCCCATATCGCTATCCCCACCACTTTCGGGCATCGCCTTTATAAAAAATCGACGCGAAGCGTCGCTCCGCCTAAGCCTTCCCCATCGGGGAAGGGGGACCGCGGAGCGGTGGATAGGGTGCTTTCGTAAATCGTCGACTTGAGACGCATTTTCCCATCCTCTTTCATACCGCCAGTGCCCTATCCGCCCCTTCGGGGCACCTTCCCCTCGAGGGGAAGGCTGGCGATACGAGAATCCTCTCTTCTAAAAAGACGGCGCGCCGCCCTTGTGAACCCATCCGCTCCCCCGCTTCGTCATCCCGAGCGCAGCCGAGGGATCTTTCTTGCACGGCCGCCATATGCACGCATGCGCCCTCACTCAAACGACACCTTGGTGCTTCCTTTTTCGCCTTTCCCTCACCCACGTTTTACCGGTCTGCCAAAAGGATCCCTCCACTTCGGTCCTCATGACACGCAAGAAAGACGGATCGTCTCACATCCTTTTTCATACCGCTGCGTAGAGTTATGCCTCTCCGAGGCACTCTATCCTGCGCCTTCGGCGCGGGCCGTTTGGCCTCACAGGAAGGCGCCTTAATGGGCAGACCAGGCGCCTCTTTGGATTAGGCCAAACTCGGAAGTCCCTCTGCGGGACTTCCGTCTCCAAGGGCCTACTCGTATCGTTGTTATGACTGGTAACCCATGACTTGAATACCACTTTCGGGCATCGCCCTTTATAAAAATCGACGCGAAGCGTCGCACCTCGGTCTGCAAAGAAGATTTCTCGACTTCGCTCGAAATGACGATACGACAAGAACGCCTCGTCTTTCGACGAGGCGTTCTTGCTACTTCAAAACCTATTTCACGACTTCATATGCTTCCTTCTCATTCGGTGCGCCGAAGGCAAGAGACGGGCTATCCTTCTCCGATTCTTCTTCCTTCTCCCGTCCGTCACGGCCAAGCGTGCGGTCCTCATAGAGGCTCGCATTCATGACGCTTTCCGCCGTCATCGGGAAACGCTCGCCGTTCACGGTGACGCCGTCCTTGACGCTCGTCATGACATGATCGGTCGCAATATCATACCCATTGAGAAAAAGATCTCCGAAATGCTCTGCCATGCTGCTGCCCGGATTCTTCTGGATCGTCACGCGGATCTTGTCCGTCGCAAGGACGCTGTCCCCGCCGATCGCGGTATTCGAGAGGCCGAGCGGTTCTTTGCCTGTGAGGTTCAGGTGCTCGACCGCGCTGTCCTTCACGAGAGCGCCGCCCGCGGCGGTGGAGTGAATGCCTGTGTAGTGCGCCTGGCTCTGTCCGTCTGCGCCGTGGATGGTGACATGCTGCGCGCCAGCGCCTGCGAGATCATCGATGCCGATGTTGTCCGCGGAAATCGTGAGATCTGCCGCAGAGCCTTCGCCATTGGCGAGCGTGTCGATTTCCACTTTCTTTGCCGAGAGTGTGACCTTCCCGCTCTTGGACGAGAGCTGCGCGCTGCCCTTCTGACTGACGTCGAAGTCATGGCCTTCCTTCTCGCCCGTGACGAGGCTTCCTGCCGAGCCGCTGCCGGTCGTCGTTCCCGCCGGCGTGTTCGTATCGATGCCATCCAGCTTGCCGACTGGCGAACGATCCGTGATGCGGATGTCTTTGCCCGCCTTCATCTCGATGGTGTCTGCAGAAATCTTCGCTTTTTCACCTTCCGCGAGGATGCTGCCACCTGCCTCGGCATTGAAGCTGCCGCCTGCGGTGATTTCATCCAGCTTTGCATTGCCAGCGGCTTCTATCTTCGCATAGCCTTTGGCTGCCAGTTTCTTGATCGCGAGCTGACCTTTCGCGTTGACGTCCACATTTCCTTCTTCGGACGTGAATTCGCTGCCAGAGAGGGCTGCCTTTTCGCTATCCGTGTAGGTGAGATCGTTCTTCGCGGTGTACGCGCCGCCGGTCATCCTGCCGTCATTGATGATGGTCATATCTCCATCTTTTGCGCGGTAGTCCCCGTCACTCATCGTGCCCGCGTTGGTGATGTCTGCTGTTTCGCCGCTAAAGTTGCCGCCGGAAATGATGCTATCCTGCGCGGTGTGGACGCTGAGGGCTTTTCCTGCCTTGTAGCTGCCGTTCGAAATATTTCCGCGGCTGGTGAGGGTGAGGTCTTCAGATTCGATGTCGATCTGATCCGACGCGGCTTTGCCAAAGAGGGTGATGTCGGCATCGCCCGCAGCCTTCGCTGTGATGCTGCCCGGTGTTTCGGTGCCGTCTTCGGATTTCTTGCCGGTCACTTTCATGCCGAGGGATTTCTTATCACCGTTGCCACGGATGTCCTTGGCGTTTTCGATGGTGATGTTTCTGCCTTCGACGTTCGTGTACGTGGTGCCGGTTTCGTCGCCGCTCGTATCGTGGCCGTCTTCAGCGAGGAGGCTGTTTCCACCCACATCAAGGTGGACGTTGCCTTCGGATGCGTAGACGGTGTTGATGACAAGGTCGCCGTCAGTCTTGGAGAGCTTGACGCCGTCTTTCGCACGGGCGGTGAGGACGCCGTTGCCGGTGACAGTCACATCAGAAATCTTTCCAGCGCCGGACTCGATGACCGTCTGATCCGCCGAGCCGATGGTGACGCCATTGACATTGCCCTTGGCTTTGAGACGGACTTCCCCGGCTGCGGTAAGCGAGCTGCCGGTGTTCACAGCCCCCGCAGACTGCAGATAGATCGCGCCCTTGTCCGCTTTCGCGGTCAGGATGCCGCCTGCATTCGCTTCGATCGAATGGACGGAGCTGACGGTGACGGTATTTCCCTTGACATGGAAGTCGCCGCGTTCTGCTGCTGCGAGAGCGAGGAGTTCCTGCGCGGTCAGATTGTTCAGGTTTCCGGCAGAGAGATCGATCTGCTGCCCGTTTTCCTTGTGTCCGATGCCGCTTGCGTTCTCGCCGGTCTTACCGCCACGCGCGGTCAGTTTGACATTCTTTCCGGAAACATGCGGCGTTTCTTTCAGCGTCGCCTGGGTATCGGTGATGCCTTCCTTGATGCCGCCCGGGCTGAAGGTGACGAGGAGATCCTGCGCCGATTTCGCCGAGCCGACGAGGACTTCTTTCTTTTCTTCTACGGTGAGGTACTTATCCGCTGTCAGATCTTTTTCGGTGAGCGCGGCATTGCCGTAGAGCGTCTTGTCCGTGCTGTCCTCGATCCCCTTCACATAGGTTTCGACGTCGTCCTTTGTCCAGGTGCCGACGCTGCCTTTCAGCTCGTCGTAGCGCACCTGTTTCTCGGCGGTGTAGGCATCGACGTCCTTGCCTTCCTTCATGAGTGCCGCTTTCGCGCTGTCGTCCAACGTGTACTGGCCGTCCTTGACGTAGGCTGCAAGGGACTGGTACTCATTGTACTTGCTCATGACTTTCGCTTTGAGGAGACTCTTCTGTTTCTGGACAGTTGCGTCGCTGCCTTCGAGGACAGCGGCATTCGCCCAAGCGAGGAGTTTTGCCTTCGCGCTTTCGTCCGTCACGTCACCGAAGTTGTTGTCAATGAAGGAGCCGTCCGTCGTCAGGGTGACGTCGCCATGTCTGGAGGTCACGCTGTCGAGGTAGAGGTCGCCTTTCGTGTTCGTGATGGAAATATTTCCATCCGCACTGGCTTTGAGCCCATAGTCTTCCCCACTCTGCTGCCCTGTCTGGATGCGGAAATCGCCCGACGCGCCCTTGCCGGTGATGGCGCCGGTCTCTGCGGTGAGCTCGACACGGCTGCCTTGTACCATCGCATCCGCCTTCTGGGTCAGGCTGCCCTCGGAGGTGAGGGAGACGGTCTTTGCGGCTTCCACATTTCCTACGGACACATCTGCCGCAGAGGACTTCAGGTAGAAGCTGCCCTCTGTCGCACGGCCGGATACGTCCTTCGCATCCGTAAGGATCGCCTGGTCTTTGCTGCCCACATCATTCCTGGCAGTCAGCGCCAGCGAATTGGTATGAAGGAAACCATTCTTGCTCTGCGTGATGGCATCCCCGCTGATAGCGGTCGCGCCGCCCACGTTGGAAATCGTCCCGGCGATCGCTACATTCCCCGCGCCGCCTTTCTGGTTGATGTCGATACGGCCGCCCGTTTCATCGCCGTTGAATCTGATGCCGATGGCATTGCTTGCACCCGTTTCGTACTGCTTGATATGGGTCTCGTAGTCACGGATGACCATTTTCATGTCATACTTCTTGGTCAGCCCGATCGTATACCAGCGGCGCTTGGTCTTGATGGAGTAGTCGATGACGTCCGATTTATTGAGGACATCCCATTCCTTCGGCTGTCCATCGCCAATACTATGTGACTTGCCATCGACAATAATATCTGTCTTGCCGGAGATGAAGGTGCCATTGACCAGCGGATTCTCTTTACCGGTGACCGTATTTGTGAGTTTCGCCCCCATCGCGATCAGCTCGTCTCTGGTCGGCGTCTTGTGTTCGATGCCCCACCAGTCGAATCTATCGCCATGGTATTCATAGGTATTCGTCGTGCTCTTATCCGTCCCGGTCTGGAAGACATAGTGCTGGTCGGCCGATGGCTTGTACGTACCATCGAAGGTGTTTTCCGTACCCGAAGTCCAGCTGCCATTCTGATAGTCCTGCACCAGCATATGGATGCTGCCATCCTTGCGGGTGTAGGTGGTCTTGCGAGACGGCGTACCCTTCGTCGGGTCAAGGTCCGTGATCTCGATGACGCCTTCCACGCCTTCGCCGGTGTGAAGTCCTTTGAGCTCCAGATCCAGCTTCGATTTGTTGTCGATGGTCATGCTGCCGTAACCATCCAGCGCTTCGATGCGTGCTTTCGACGTGTCTGCCGTCGTATTGATGACGGTGCCGACGATCGATACCTTGCCGCCGTGGACTTCCGTCTGTCCGAGGACGAGATGTCCTGTCTCGGCATCATAGGTCAGGTTCTCCGCCATATTTCCTGTCGCATTCGCCACATAGATGGTATGGTCTTTCCCGATGGTCTTCGCTTCTTCCGCCGTGATGGAAATCGGCTTCCCATCGGTTCCCTTGTAGCAGAAGGTCGGCGTCTCAGGGATGTCCAGCGCCCAGTCCGCTACGCCGCTCTGGATCTTCGCATTGATATTCACGTAGCGCGCGGAGATGAAGATGTTGCCATTGGCAAGAATGCCGCTGCCCAGCGCTTCATTCTTCTTGAAGCCGCCCTTCTCTTTGTCTTCGACGAAGGGATCACCGCCGATGTTGGCGATGCGGTTGCTGTAGGACTGGATGAAATCACCGTTCTTCGCGGTCAGTTCGACGCTGCCTGCGACGATGCTGCCGTCATTATAGACGTCGCCGTACTCGCTTGTGACCGTCACCTTGCCGCGGGTGTTGTAGATGGTCTTGCCCTTGCCGAGCTGCAGGTTCGCCGCTGCGTAGACGGGGGCTTTCTCTCCTCCGTCCATGTCTTTCAGATGATCGTTTGGATTGAAGGTATTGGAAATCGTGACGCTCGGGTCTTCTGTCTGGTGGCGGCCTTCCAGCGTGAGATTTCCCAGCTGCTCCGTTCCCTTCAAGGCATTGCCGTTCAGGAAGAAGGCACCGCCCTGCCCGATCTGTCCATTGGACTCTTTGCCCATGACTTTGATGTCGCCGAGGATGAGGTTGTTCGGGGAGGCATTCTTCACCTCGACTTTTGCATCCCCATGCGCCGTCAGCGTGCCGCTGCCGGTGATGGCATCGCCCTCGAGGTAAATATCGCCGAGCTGCGAAACCGTATCCTCGATGGTCACATCGCGGGTCATATGCGGGTACGCGATGATGTGGAGCAGCGTCTCGCCATTCCACTTGCCGTCAGTCACTTCGGTGTTATTGAGATAGAACTTCCCGTCCTTTTCCGTGCCGCCATTGGCTTTGAAATCTTCCGTCGCCTTGACCTGCTTGGTGAGGCTGTCAATATTCTCCTTGATGGTCTTATCGGAATTCGCATAAGCAGTCTGCAAATCGCCGAGCGCTTTCCAGTCAGCACGAATCTTTGCTTCATCCATGTTCGTCGGATCATAGCCCGCAGTCTTCACTGCCTTTTCATACGTTGTCTTGGCCGCCGCCTCCTTGGTCTGCGCGTTTGTCAGCACACCAACCGCCGTGTCATAGGCTTTTTTTGTGGTCTGATAGTCCTTGACTTCCGTTTCATTACCATTGGCTTCGATATAGGCATTCATCTGTTCCGGCGTCGGATTGTTTCCGATTTTGTTTTTCAGAGTTGTTTCTGCCTCGGTGAATTTTCTTTCCGCAGTATTTTTAAAATCTGTCGCAGTCTTCACTTCGGTCTGTGCCTTCTCATACGCCTGATACGTCGTCTGCATCGCCGTCATCTTGTCCTGCTCTGCTTTCGCCGCGGCCTGATCTTTCTCGATGGCTTTCAGCACGGCGTCTTTCGAAGCGGTCATACCGTCCAGCATGGTCTTCGTTTCGTCATACTCCGTCTGCGTGCCGGGGTCGATTTCTACGAAGGTGCCGGTGCCGTCCTTCGCGCGATAGCCCAGCCCCTGCTCGACCATCTTGCTTTCGACGAAGGAAATCTCTGCTTCATACGATGCCTTCGCCGCCGGATCGCTGATGTGATCTGCGAGTTCTTTCTTGAGCTCGGCGAGGCGCTTCGAGAGCGTTTCCGCCGATACTTTCGGTTTGCTGATGGTGAACGCGATATCACCGCTGGTGGTGATGTCTGTCTTCCAGGTGCCATCTTCGTCCTTTCCGCCGATGGTGATGGACTTATTTCTATGGATGCCCGTCTCGGCTTTGCCATCCAGCGCTGCCGCTGCCTTGGTCGTCACTTCGGATTTCCCGATGGATCCGCCTTCCGTGCCGAAGACTTCACCCACCTTGTTCACCCAGTCCTTCACTTCGCCCGAGCCGGTGGCTTTCGCCTCCCCGGCGGTCGACTGGAGATAGATGTCCCGATCAGCAAGGAGCGTACCATTCATCGCAAGGGCTGCATTCGAGGAAATCTTCGCGAAGGGATCCTTCTTCGAGGAAATCGGGATCGCGGTCGCATTCAGGATATCGCTCTTCGCTTTGGCCTTCAGCTGACCGATCTCTCCCGCGGAGTCTCTGCCGGAAGCGACGCGGATGTCGCCCTTTGCCGTTTCTGCGGTTCCGCCGAAGGTGGTCTCCGTCTTCCCGTCATAGGTCACATCGTTCGACGTGCCGGCGTAACCCGCCGCACCGAAGACATCGACCATCGTGGTACTCGTGAGGTCGGCATCATTTTTGCTGCCGACGCCGATCGAGCCGCCGCGGTACTCGTTGCGGTACGTCTTGTCTTCGGTGTTGACCAGATCTTTGTTCTCATGTTTTTTCTTGATTTCTTCCGTATCACCCGCGAGGAGGCTTGCGCCCTGCGCTACGCTGGTCGTTGTGTCCGCTGTCACGTGGTTCGCATTCTCCACGTGCGCCGCGCCGACCGCAGAGCCGGTCGCAATGACGTCATGGTCTTTCGAAATGACCTTGCTGTGAGCGTCGATGGCAATGGCGTTCTTATCGAAGAGCGTCTTGCCCGCTACCTTTTCCGCTTCGGTCAGAGCGGATGCATTCGCCTGGATCGCGACCTTCCCGAGGTCAACGGCGGTCGTATGCCGGATGGTCGTTTCATTCACGATGCCGGCACCCGTCGCAAGAGCCGCGCCGCCGCTGGTCGCCGTCTGTGCTTTTTCGGTCTGGTTGTCCGCGAGGATGCGGGTCTCATCCGTGGTCTGGATGCTCGTGTCATTTCCTACTGCGACACGCGTATCGGACGTTTCTTTGAAATGCGTCTCGCCGCCCGTACCGCTGTAGTAGCCCGCCGCGACGGATTCCATCGCGAGCGCGGATGCACTCTGGTGCGCCGCGGAAATGTCTGCGGTTCTGCCTTTGAGCGCCGCATTTCCTCCAATGGATACACCCGTCTCGTGGTTAACGTTCACACGGACATCCGCGACTGCGCCGGATACGACACCGCCGCCGCCCGCGATGGCATGCGCATCGATGGTCTTCCCGTCTGTTGGCTTCGCCATTTCCGCTTTGACGGTAAGCGCATCCCCTGCGGTGAGCGCTGCGCCGTCTCCGACAGACACATGCGCGCGGTCATCCGAGGATGCCATTGCCACCGTGATCCCCACGCCTGCGAGCCCGACAGCCGCCGAGGTCGAGAGCGCAGAAATCTTCGGTGTATTCTTCGCCGTGACAGAAAGAGCCGTCCCGGCGTTTAATTTTTCTTTCTTGCCAACGAAGGACTTCACATCCGTATCCGAGGAGAGGCGGACACCTGTCCCGTCACCGGCAAATACACCGGCTGCCGCGCCGGTAGCGGTCGCGTCCAGAGTCGTATCTGCAGCAGACGCGATCGTGATGTCCTTCTTCGCCGTCACGCCTTCGCCTGTGCTATTTTCCTGCGCCGTATTCCCCACGCCTGCCGTGGACGAACCGGAGGTATTGGCCACGATGACAGAGCCATTTACAGCGCCCAGAGCGACAGACGCACCGGCCACCTTCGCATCCAGAAGGCGGTCATTCTCCGAAGTGACAGAGATGCGGTCTGCGCCGATGCCGCGGGATGCGCCCACGAGCGCCGACACATCGCTCTTATCATTCCAGATGGCGACCGTCCCCTGGCCGGAGACGCCGCCCGAGACAGACGCACCCGTGATGATCTGGTCCATCTTGTGCGCGGCCTTCGCCTTGACCGCGAGGTCGCCGCCCGCCTGGATCTTCGCCGCGTCATCGATGAGCGCCTTCGTCTGCGTATCGGTATTCACCACGCTGACCGACGCCCCGGCACTGGCGAACGCACTGCCGGAGACGCTGCTCATGAAGTTTTTGACGTTAAGTGTGTCATTGGCATCGACCGTGACCGCGCCATCTGCTTCGATGACCGTATTCTTCCCGATCTTAGCCAGCGTGCCCTTTTCTTCGGTCGTCGGTGTCTGGCTCGCATAGGTGGTTTCCAGATTCTTGTTCACATCCGTCAGCGCACCCGTCTTGCCATCATAGGCCTTCATCGCATCCTTCGTCTTGGACTGGTTCACCTGTCCATTGACCCAGGACGTCAGGTCTTCGTCCTGCCCGTTGGCATTCTTGCCGGAGAGGATGTGGTCTTTATCGTCAAAGGTCGCGCTGCCGATGTTGTAGACAGAAATACTGCCCGAGAGTCCTGCCATGCCGATCGAAGCCGCATACGCATGAGATGTCAGTTCTCCCATGTCATCCTGCGCCTTGACGGAGACATTGCCCGTCGTAGCGACCGTATTTTTATCGCCGAGGTAGGCATTGGTCTGTGTCTTGATATTCGCCACATCGACCGCCGCCCCGCCGGAGACGCCGCCGCTGCCTGCCGCGCCGCCGACCGCGCTCGTCATTTTCAGCGCATGACCGGCATCGACGGAAATGTCACCGCCATAGCGGCCATTCGCTTTGTCTTTCTGCTTGATGGCTACGCCTGTATCCGTGTACGCTTTCGTGCTGGCCGAAAGGTTCATCACATTGACCGCACCCGCAAGGCCGACATACGCGCCGCCTGCGACCTGCACGGACACATTGTCGATGTCTTCTGTATTTTTCGCAGCCAAAGAAATCTGGCCTTTCGCATCCAGTTTTGCCTGCTGATCTGCATAGGCGGCGGTGTCTTTCTTGATGTTCGATACCGCGACAGCCACACCGGCACCACCGCCGGAAATGCCGATCGCCGCGCCGCCATTCCCGCCGTGCATGTCGGTGGTATCGGACGCCGTGATCGCGATGCCTTCACCGTCTTCCATCGCCGAGAGCGCCGCGCCCTTTCCAGCATAGGCTTTCGTTTCTGTGGTAAGGACATTCACACCGACACTGCCGGAGACGCCCACGGTGCCGCCCACGCCGCCCGCGATGGTCGCATAGGTCAGATCCGAGGTATGGTCGGCCGCGATCTTGACGTTTTTGCCGCCGGAAATCACAGCGCCGTCATCCGCGTAGGCTTTCGTCACCGCGTTCATGGAAACGGTCGCATTGGAAATCCCCACGCCGACCGTTCCTGCCGCGCCCACGCTTCCCGCGGTCGCGCCTTGCTTGAAGTTCGAATCGGCAAGAATCTCTGCGCCCTTCGCTACGCTGACCTGCGCACTCTTGCCCACATGCGCATCGGTCTTGTGCGTGACGAACGTCTCGGAGGCCGCGCCCGCAAGACCGACGGTACCGCCCGCGCCAAGACCGGCGGCTGCCGTCACGCTTTCGCTGGTATTCTCTGCCTGTACGGTGAGGGCATCGCCCTTGACGGTCGCGCCGTCACCCACGCTGGCTTCTACCTTCTTATCCACCACTTCGACCGCCGCCGTGAGGCCGACGCCGGTGTTGCCGCTGGCAGCGCCGCTGCCCGCCGCCGTGGTGAGTTTTGTTTCATCTTTGGCGGTGACGGAGATAGCTCCTGTGCCTTCCACGTCCGCCTGATTTCCAATATACGCTTTCGTATCCGTCGCAATCGAGTGCGCACCCGCCGCACCAGCCCCCGCGAAGGAGCCGGCACCACCTGCGAGCGTCGCCGCGACGGACGTCATGTGTTCTGCCGAAGCCGCATCCACCTTGACGGCGGAGGCATTCTTGAGTGTCACGCCATCCGCGAGGCCCGCGTAGGTGTGACCTTTGTAGGTCTGTACGTCGACCGCCGCGCCAAGACCGCTACCCGCAGAGAGGGACGCGCCGCCCGCGAGGCCGAAGAGCTTCGCGGTATTCGCCGCGTGGACGTTGACATCCTTGCCGCCCGCTTCATACTTTCCTTTTTCGATGGTCGCATCGGTCTTCTGGTTGATGAAATTCACCGTGACGGAACCGGAACCCGCGAACTGCGAGGTCCCGCCTGCGAAGCCGACGGCGACGGTCTTCGCCTTGCTGTCATCTTTGTCCGACGCCGCGCCATTGTACGCATTCTTCGCCTCTACGGTAATGCCATCCGCGGTGATGGTCTTTTCCTTCTTTGCATCGCCCGCAAGGCTGGCTTTGACTTCCGACTGGTTCACCATGACGCCGATGGACGCGCCCGCGGAGTTTCCTCCGACGGCCGCACTGCCGACGCCGAGCGTCGCATTGCTTCCATTCTTCGCCAGGACAGAGAGCGCGCCGGTCTTCATGTCGTTCGCATTGAAAATATGGGCATCGGTCTTTGTATGAATCCAGTTGCCGCTCGCCGAGAAGGCTGCCGCGAGTTTGCCCGAGCCGGCGCCTGCCGCCACGATGGACTGGATCTCGCTCGTCTCATCCGCCGTGACGGAGAGTGCACCCTTGCTGTCGACTTTCGTATCTTCGAGAGAGGACGTGGTCACTCCTTCGATGAGGTTCGCCGCGATGGACGCGCCCACGGCCGCGCCATTATTGCCAGCGGAAATCGCCACTGCGCCCGTGTAGGAGTCAATGGTGCCGCGGTCTTTTGCGGAGATGGTCGTCGCTTCGCCTGCCGTGAGGCTGCCGCCCTTGACATGGGCATCGGTTTCATTATCCACCCAGTTCAGGCTGATCTGGCCCGCGATGGCACTCCCCTTCGCCGCGCCGCTGCCGCTCGCCGCAATGTTCGTGATTTTCGCCGCGTTGTCCGCTTCGACGGTGAGAGAGGCGTCTTCCTTATCGCTGCCTTTGAGCGTCAGCGTCGCATCCTCTGCGTAGGCTTCATTCTTGTCGGTGATGACATTGTACATGAAGCTTCCCGCGATGGCGCTGCTGTTCTGCGAGAGACCGAGCGCGATCGCGCCAGCGCCCGTCGTGATCTGACTGTCATTGCCGGAATGGATGGCAAGCGCATCCGCGGTGATGGTGCTGCCCTGCGTGTAAGCTTTCGCTGTATCCGTGATGCGGTTCACGGATACATTCGCCGCCGCAGCAAAGCCGCCCTTTGCCGCGCCGACATTCTCGCCCATGGACGCATCCTGACCTGCGACATTCGTGAGTGCGGAGTCGCCGCTATCGATCTGTTTCTTGTCTTTTTCCGATTTTCCTGCATTGAGGAGCGTCCCTGCCAGATCCCCGATGGAGGACGTGCCGGAGCCCGTGCCGCCTTCCTGCGCGTGGAGACCGGAGCTGCCCGCACCATTCGTGGGGCTCGACTCCATCGTGACGCCGCCCGCGGCGGACATCGCGTAGAGTGCGCCGGTGTTCTTCGCAGTGACGGTGACATCCTTCGCGGAAGAAACGGTGCCCAGAAGCGCCGCTTCGGTCGTGCGGTCGATATGGTTGTAAGCGATTGTCGCGCCGATCCCCGCCTGTTCCGAGACAGCGATCGCGCCGCCGATATTGATGTCTTTCGTATCATCTTCTGCCTTGACCGCTACGTCGCCGGTAGAGGAAATTGTCGCCTTGCCGATGGTCGCTTTCGTGGTGTTCTCGAAACGGTTCACATTCACCGTCCCGTCGATGGCAACGGTCTGCCCTTTGCCGCCCGCCGCCGCGATAGAGAGATTCGAGCCTTTGTTTTCTGCCGTGACGCTGACATCCTTCGCTTTGACAGTCACGCCATCTTCCACGGTGGCTTCGGCGGTATTCTTCTGATGCACGGTGAGGGCTGCACCGCCCAGCGCCGCTTTCCCGCCGCCGGAGAACGGATTTCCAGCCATGTCTTCCCAGAAATCCAGGCTCCCCGGCTGGTCGCCGATCGGCGCCTTGATGTCGCCGCTGAAATTCACGGTGTGAATATCATTCTTCGCGCTGACATCGAGATCGCCATTGTCGATTTCTACTTTCGTATCCTTCTTCACCGTTGCCTTCGCGGTGTGGTTGTATTCCATGATGTTCAGCGCCGCCGCGCCGGAGACCTTCTCGCCCGCGCCGCCCGTCTGCGTCCAGGAGTCGGTCAGATACGACAGCTCAAAGCCATTGTTCGGGCTGAAAATGGTTTTCAGGTCATTGGCGAGATTCTCACCGAAGCCTTCGAGATTCGACTGCCAGGGGCGTTTCGTTTCCGCACTGACTTTCACATCGCCCTTGGACTTGATATCGCCCGAGAGCTCCGCTTCGGCCTTGTCATTCTGATCGACGTAGTTCACCGCCGCCGCGATGCCCGCGGTCTTGTCCGCGCCTTGGCTGACGCCCGCCTTCACCTTCGTGCGGGACAAAGTCTCCGCATGGACATCGACCGCGCCCGCGCCGCTCGCCTCATCGTAGCCGCGCACCGTCCCCGCAAGAGACGCTTTCGCACTGTTGTCACTGAAGAGGAAAGCCGTCGCAGCATTGAGCCCAAGGCCGCCACCCGCGCTCGTCGCCGCGGTCTGGTCAGCCGCGGTCGTCCCGGCATCTGCCGCTTTCTTCTCGGTCGACTTATCGCCCCAGAGCTTCTTGATGCCCGCCATGAGCTGGTTGCCCTTGCCCTTGGTCGTCGCTACGTCCACGATGTCATGGATGGGCCCCGAGCTCGTGCCGTCATCGCTCTCGCTTTCGCTCGTGATGTGAAGCGTGTCGGGGTCATACTTTCCATTTTCATCCGACACGGTATTCTCCGCGTGCACGCTGACCTTGCCATCCGCGTAGACATTCCCCTGGACGTCAGCCGTCGCCTTCGTCTCGGACTGGATGACGCCTACCGCAAGGCCCAGCGTACCATCGCCGCTGCTGTTCTCGACTTCAACAGAGAGATTTCTCTCTGCCTTCGCCGATACATCTACATTCCCTTTCGCCTTCAGCGTCGCCTCTTTCGCTACGGTGACAGAGGCGTCGGTCTTCGCTTCCGCCCAGCCAAGGTCGATGGCGATCGGAAGATCTTCCGCGCTGCCCTGACGCTGGAGGTCGATGGCGTTGCTGCCCTCGGCGGAAATCGCAAGGTCATTCGCCGCCGTGAGCGCACTTGTCCCCTGGATGTCTACATTTGAGGAAACGTCTGCGATGCCGACATTGATCCCGACGCCGAGCGCTCCGCCCGTTTCGCTGCCGATCTCCGACTCGGCTTTAGAGGAAATCGTAAGGTCATTCGCCGCGGTGAGAGTCGAATCCTTAACCGCCACGCGAGAGTCCGCGTCCGTCTTCACGACAGATGCCAGACTTCCCACCTGTTCATCAAAGGTCGCGTGGAGCAGTCCGAGGATGCCGTCCTCTTCCGCAGCCGTTTTATACGCATCTGCCGAGCCGACCTTGCCGCTGACTTTCGTCTCTGCGGAAATCGCTACATTCTTCCCTTGGATGGTGGCATTCGAAATATCGACCGTCGCCGAAGCCTGGCTGCCCATGAGGTTTCCGCCATTCCGTTCCGCGCTGGCGATGACCGACGTGTCACCGCCTGCCGCGTCAATGTATGCCTTGTCAATGACGATCGCGCCCTTCGTCTCGAAAGGCTTTGCCGCAGAAGAGGCACCGACGGCTGCGAGCGCGATATCACCATGCCCCAGCGCCGTCGCGACCGTCGCCGATGGAGAGATGTTCACGAGCTGATTTCTATAGGCATCCGCAGACTTCTCGTCAGTGTAGGTTCCCGCATTGTCCATATGTGTACGGACGGACGCGCCGTCAAGCGACACGCTGCCCGCGCCCAGCACGACATCGTCCGCAGTGTAGACTTTCCCCTTGAGAGAAATATCACTGCCGCCAGAGACCGCCTTCGCCTGCGACGCCGCAGACTGCGAGAGATGCTTCTCCATCCCACCATTGTACAGCGCTTCGCCATACGCCGCATTCGTCCCGAGCGTCAGACGGCCCACATTGAAAACGCCGTTCTCGCCGACCGCGATGCCTGCATTCGAGAAGAAATACACGTCGCCGCCGATCTTGTTGTCCTTGATCGCATTCACGACGCCGTCAATGTTGATCCTGTCCTTGACGAGATTGATCTGGCGTTGCGCCACGCCCAGGTGGAGATTCGCCACATCCTTCTGCTCGATACCGAATTTATCAAATTTATTCAGTGCATTGCCGTTGTTCACCTGCTGGTTCGTGATGTCATACTGCGTGCCGCCATTCGCGAATTTCTGCCGCTTTACGGTATTCCCCAGATTGGGATCCGTGGGCGTCACATCCGCATAGATGAAATTGCAAGCCGCGCCCCAGCCCGCGATGGCGAGCAAGAGCGCCGTCCCCGCCTTTGACAGTATCGAACCGCCGCGGCGCGCGCTCTTCTTCCCCTGATGGGTCTTGATCAGCTCCGAGCCGACCACATAGCAGCCGCGCGCAGCATTCCATACGACTTTGTAGATTTTATTCATAATGGTCCTCCTTTGCATTGAAAGATCATGAAGATCGGTTGAAGGGTTCAGGGTTCAGGGTTCGGGGTTCGGGGTTAGCCACTCGGGCGTGCCGTCCCATGATTACGTTTGAAAGCTCTGCTCGAATGAGGAATTAGGAATGAGGAATTAGGAATGGTGGTGCGGCGCATAAAAAGCAGAAGCGCCGCGGAGTATAAATAGTGGCGATGCCCGAAGGCGGTATTTAAGTCACCAGTCACTAGCTACCAGTCACTTGAGGCTCCTAATCCCTAGCCGCTAATCCCTGCTTTCAAACTTTTTGGGGAGTATCCCTTCCCCGTGTCGTCATCCCGAGCGCAGCCGAGGGATCTTTCTTGCACTGCGGTCAGCATCACATAAGCACGGACAGGGAAACGACGCCTTGTTGCTACGTATTTCTGCTTTCACACATCCATCGTTTCTCTGTCTGCAAAGAAGATTTCTCGCTTCGCTCGAAATGACGATACGAGAGAGTCGGATGTCTCCCAGTCACTAGTCCCCAGTCCCTCAAAATTACACATTCCTCTGCAGATAGAAATGCACTCTCGGCGCAGCATCTCCGATATTTCCGGAGTCCTTGAGCGGGATGCCGAGGACGGCCTTGCCGTACCAGCCGCCCTTGCTGCACTCGAGGCCGAAGCCCGTACTCGTGAGGTAGTCCTTCGTTGTTTTTACACTGAAATTATTATATGCGACACCGTGGTCGAGGAAGACGAAGCCTCGCCAGGTCTGATGGTCACTGCTGATGGGGAAACCGTACTCCATACCGGCGAACCAGCCTTTATCGCCCGAAAGGATACTTTCCTTGTATCCGCGGACACTCCCCATGCCGCCCAGCGTGAACTGCTCCGTCGAGGGCAGCGACTCGAAGGCGGTGTATTGGCCGTAGAGGCGGTAGAGCATGTACTGGTCATTTTTGAGATTCTGCCGACGCATGAGGTAGGCGCTATAGTATGAGCCATTGTTATCCTTATGGTTCGCGCGGTCATCACTCTCGTAGCCCGTGACGCTGGTCATGAAGAACCAGAGCCCATTCTCATCGAAGCTCCGCGCTGACAGTCCTGCCTTCACCGTGCGCGTCGCGCTATTCGAAAGCTCCATGCCCGAGTACGTGGTGTCCGACCATTTCCGATGGCCTTCCAAGAAGACATCCACACGGGAAAGCGGCGTGATATTCACCGGGTGCGTGATAGAAACTGCGGCATCATTCGAATTTGCCTTCATGTCATAGTCCTTGAAGGTGCCGTCGATGATATCCACCAGATTTCTGCTGTAGGAAATCTGCGCCCGCGTCCCGTGATGGCCCCATGGCGTATCGTACATCACCGAGCCGCCCCAGATGCCTTCCGTCCACACCGGGCTCACCGCGAGGCTCGCGTCATGCCCGCCAATCCCGCGGTACTCCGTGTACGCGCCGATGCGGTAGCGGCCGCTCTCTTTCTGTCCCGCATTGTCTGTGAAAATGAAGGACGTCAGCGGATTCTCCTTCTCTTGGAGCACCAGATGGAGGTCGGAGGTCCCTTCCTCTTCGCCCGGCACCAGCTCTGCCTGCACCTGATAGGTATTCGTCGAATTGTACACGCGGAGCTCATCTTCGAGCCGGTCCACGTCCACCAGCTCACCCGTCTTTCCATGGATGCGCGAGAGGAGCGACCTCTCGGAGATCCGCTGATTTCCCGTGACGACCGTCTTTCCGAATTTCCCTTCAATGAGCCGGATGTAGACCACGCCGTCCTGTACCTTCTGCGGCGGCAGCACGGCCTGCGCCGTCACGATATGCTTCTCCTGATACAGCGCATTCAGGCGGGCCACCATGTCCGTCAGCTCCTTCACAGTGGCAGGGCCTGCGCCTTTGAAATGGATGGCCCTCCGGATCTCCTCTGCGGAAAGAAATTTCGACGGCGTCACACGGATCTCCTTCACTTCAAAGACCAGCCCGCCCTCTTCGGCCTTCGCCTCCGAAGAATGCACGGCATCCAGCGTGCGGTAGCGGCTCTTCTGGTAATACGACGCCACCTGCTGGTTCGTCTCGCTCATGCGCGACGCCTGATCCGTCACCTTCTGTACCGCCGGATCCATCGGATCGAGCTGCGGCAGCGCCGGCGCAGCACTCACGCTGCCTGAAAAAAGAAGGGCTGTCAAAAGACTAAGAGATAGTGATTGTATAGTACGTTTCATGGCAAGATCCTCCATCGGAAAAAAGGGGACACGCAGAAGACCGTCTGCTTTTTCTAAAAAAGGGTACACGATGCCTATTTTGTATCTATTATACAGGAAATCCTTCCTTCTGACCCTGTCACAAGTGACAGGGTCAAAAAATTTTGAGAAAAATTTTTTGGGGGGGATGAGGGACTAGGGACTGGTGGCTAAGAGACATGCGGACATCGCCCGATGGATGCTTCGCAGCGTTTCTGCTCTATGCGCCATGCCGCCATGCCTCATGTTCCCTTGCTCTCCGTGATATAATATGATGTAAATATCCTCACAGCACCCTTGGTGCTTCCATGTTTCAAAGAAAGGACCCACTCATGAACACCCCGTTGGGGGCTGACTACAGAAGCCCCACTTTCTGGCAGCGGCTGTTTTTCATCCTGGCCATCACCGTGGTCGGGACATTTCTCTACTCTGTCGGCATCAATGCCTTCTATGTCCCCCATCACTTTCTCGCAGGCGGGCTCACCGGCATCGCGATGATCCTGAACTACCTGACGGGCTTTCCCATCGGTATCGCAAACCTCATCCTGAACATCCCGATCCTTCTTCTTGCCCTGAAGTTCATGGGAAAATTCTATACCCTGATCACCATCATAGGCACCGTGCTCTGCTCCGTCTTCATCGACCTCACCGCACCGCTTGCCGCCATGTCCTCCGTGAAACAGCCGCTCGTCTCTGCCATCGCAGGCGGCGTCATCCTCGGTCTTGGCATGGGGCTCCTCTACCGCTACAACAGCAATACCGGCGGCCTCGATGTCATCGGCGCGATCCTGAAGAAATACTACAATCTGGAAATCGGCTACGTCGTCTTTGCGCTGAACTTCCTGATCGTCATGGCCAGTGCCTGGATCTTTGCCCTGGAGCTCGCCATCTGCACCCTGATCGCCATGTACATCAATGCGAATCTTTCGAGCCGTCTCGTCATCGGCTTCGCCCAGCGGAAAGCCGCCTTCATCGTTTCTGACAAGCCGCTTGAGATCGCAGACGCCATCCTCCGCAACATCCATCACGGCGCGACTCTCCTCTATGGCCAGGGCGCCTTCTCCGGCATGGATAAGCGCATCGTCTTTGCCATCGTCGACCTGACACAGATCACGAAACTCCGTCACTACATCGAAGAAATCGACCCGCATGCCTTTCTCTTCATCATGAATACCACAGACGTCATCGGCCGCGGCTTCACAAGCCCACTCTCCACCGTGAAAACCATGCCGAAGTCCATGCGCTACACCAGCAGCCCCGAGGGCGAAATGGTCCCCACGCGCATGTGGCAGTATGAAATGGACGAAGAAGCCCACCCGAATCAGGGCGAGGCCGAACGTGAAGCTGAGAAGATCGCAAGAAAGCGTATGAGCTATCGGAAATAAAAAAGGGCTGTGAAGAAATGAGGATTCATTTCTTCACAGCCCCTTTTTACTTTGCTTTC
>ERZ1026884.660-NODE-660-length-21606-cov-7.158925_pt1 | contig 21606 bp, 14 predicted proteins | sample MGYA00380172_ERZ1026884 | MGnify/ENA primary metagenome ERZ1026884 (study PRJEB33269, sample SAMEA4719808) | human gut metagenome | biome: human-associated habitat; feature: organic feature; material: feces | place: Cameroon | collected 2013-10 ... | reverse complement strand
GAGCGTATGAAAGAAGGCTATTCCAAAATCAGAAATGAAGCCCTTGCCCATGCGTTTGCTTATATGAACCTGATTGAGCATTGGGAAAGCGGTATTCCGAGAATTATTGATAAAGTAAAAGCCGCCGGCCTGCGGATTTTCTGATTTCCTACGCGGTACTCAGAAAATCCTGGCCGGCTGAGAAAGACAAGCCATCTCGAGAACGAGGTTTATGAGATATAGTTCCCGGTAATACTGTTTGGGTTTTCCTTTATTTCCTGCGGCGTCCCGCTGGCTATGATCTGTCCGCCCGCTTCGCCGCCGCCCGGTCCCATGTCGATCACATAGTCCGCATTTTTGATCACATCCAGGTCGTGTTCAATGACGACAACGGTCGCACCGTGATGAAGAAGCGCCTGAAAGACGCCCAGCAGAACCTGCACATCCAGCGGATGCAGACCGATGGAGGGCTCGTCGAAGACGAATACAGAATCCTCCTGGGTCTTTCCAATCTCGCTGGCAAGCTTGAGCCGTTGTGCCTCGCCTCCGGACAGTCCGGGTGTTTCTTCGCCAAGGGTCAGGTAGCCGAGTCCGAGCTGCTTCAGAATTTCCAGCTTCTGGCTGACGCTTTTTATATCCCTGCAAAAGTCGATGGCGGTGTTTACGTCCATATCCATCAGCTCCGGTAAGGAAATGTGCGCGCCGCTTTTATTGGTGAGCTTTACCGTGTAAGCTGCCTTGCTGTAGCGGGAGCCCCGGCAGTCCGGGCAGGGGATGTTCACATCCGGCAGGAACTGTACATCAAGACTGACAACGCCGGTTCCGTCGCAGCCGGGGCAACGGAGCGTCCCGGTGTTGTAGGAAAAATCACCGGCCTTGTAGCCGAGGGCTTTGGCATCCGGAGACTTCGCATAAAGCTTGCGCAGTTCGTCGTGGATGCCTGCATAGGTTGCCACAGTGGAGCGGACGTTGATGCCGATGGGCGTGGCGTCCATGAGCTTGACGTGTGCAATGCCGTCGGCATCGACTGCGCGGATGTGGGCAGGCAGTGCACTGCCGTTGATCTTTGCCTGCAGTGCAGGAATCAGGCTCTCCAGTACCATAGTGGTCTTGCCGGAGCCCGATACCCCGGTGACAACTGTGAGCCGTCCTTTTGGAATATCGACCTCCAGGGGCTTTACGGTATGGATCCGATCCGTGGACAGGTGAATCCTGCCGTTTGTAAAGAGCATTTCCTTTTCGATGCAGGGGCGCAGTCTGGCGTTCGCTGTGCCGGAAAGAAACGGTCCGATCTGGGAATCAGGATCTGCTGCGATGGTGGAAATATTGCCCTGCGCAATGATGTGACCGCCTTTTGCACCGGCCTCCGGACCCATTTCTATGAGCCAGTCGGATTCCTTCAAAATCTGCGTATCGTGATCGACTAAAATGACGGAGTTCCCGTCAGCAACAAGATCCTGCAGTACACCGGTAAGTCCCACAATATTAGAAGGGTGCAGACCGATGGAGGGCTCATCCAGTACATAGAGGACGCCGGTGGTGCGGTTACGCACGGCGCGAGCCAGCTGCATCCGCTGCCGCTCGCCGGTGGAGAGTGTGGATGCGGATCGATCAAGGGTCAGGTAGCCGAGTCCCAAGTCCATCAGCCGCTTTGCGGTACCTTGAAAGGCTTCACAGATACTCTGGGCCATGGGACGCATTTCTTCCGGCAGGCTTTGGGGGACGCCTTTTACCCAGACGACCAGCTCAGAGAGTGTCATAGCGCAGGCTTCATCCAGCGAAATACCCTGCAGCTTCGGCGCACGGGCAGCAGCAGACAGGCGTGTGCCATGACAATCCGGACAAATATCTTCTTTGAGAAACTTTTCCACCCGTTTCATGCCTTTTTCATCCTTGACCTTGGCAAGGGCATTTTCTACGGTGTAGATGGCATTAAAATAGGTGAAATCCAGTTCTGCAAAGTCGTTGGAGTCAGATTTTTTCGGACGGTAAAGAATGTGCTTTTTCACAGCAGGACCGTGGAATACGATCTCCTTTTCCTGTTTTGTCAGCTCCCGAAACGGCACATCCGTGCGCACACCCATTTCCCGGCAAATGTCTGTCATCAGGGACCACATCAGGCTGTTCCAGGGGGCAACAGCTCCTTCGTTGATCGTCAGCGAGTCATCCGGCACCAGTGTATCCGGATTCACAGTGCGGACGATCCCGGTGCCGCCGCATCTCTGACAGGCTCCCTGGGAATTAAAGGACAGCTCTTCTGCAGACGGTGCATAGAAATGTGCGCTGCATTCCGGACAGACAAGCTCTTTTCCTGCGGCTACAGCCAGAGACGGAGAAAGGAAATGTCCATTAGGACAGCGGTGGCTGGCAAGACGGGAATACATCAGGCGCAGACTGTTGAGCAGCTCTGTTCCTGTGCCGAAGGTACTGCGGATACCCGGTACACCGGGGCGCTGATGCAGAGCCAGTGCAGCGGGAACATACAGGACTTCATCCACACTGGCCCTGGAGGCCTGGGTCATGCGGCGGCGCGTATAGGTGGAGAGGGCTTCGAGATAGCGCCGGGAGCCCTCAGCGTAGAGCACACCCAATGCAAGGGATGATTTGCCGGAGCCGGACACGCCTGCAATTCCCACGATTTTTCCAAGCGGAATATCCACATCAATATTCTTCAGGTTGTGGACCTTTGCCCCACGGATCAGCATTTTATCGATCATATTTTCCTCTCATTTCTGTTCGTTTTGATTCATGACAATAGAATGCTCGCAGAGCGAGCATTCTATTGTTTCTAAAGCGTTTCGTTTTTGGGGTCTGTTGCATGATTGCCGGAGCGTGGCAGCTCTGCAGCGATGGTGGTTCCGCTGTCTGAGCTTTCTGCAACCCGGACAGAGCCTCCGTGAAGGGCTGCAATCTCCCATACCAGCGCAAGACCAAGACCGGCACCGCCGAAGGTTCGGCTGCGGGACTTGTCTACACGGAAGAAGGGCTGAAAGATACTCTGCTGATATTCCTCCGGAATTCCCCGTCCCGTATCGGAAACAAGGATCAGAAGCTTTTCGGGCTCCTGGGTGATGCAGACCTGTACAGAACCGTCTGGACGATTGTATTTGATCGCATTCTCTGTCAGATTGAAGATCATACGATAGATCAGTGCGTCGCTGCCGGTCATAACACCGTCACCTGCAAGCTCCAGAGTGATGCCGGATTTCTCCGCCAGCGGCGTAAGGTCTGTGAAAATTTCCTCCACCATGGGAGCAAGCTGAATGGATTCGTTTCGTTCTACCTGCTGCAGATTACTCATCTCCAGCAGGGTTTTTGTCATCTGGGACAGCCGCTCCGTCTGCTCCTGCAGCAGGGAGAGAAAGTCTGCCGTCTCCGGCAGCATGTCGGGATGCTCTGCACAAAAAAGCTCCAGCTGGGCCTGCATCAGCGCAAGGGGTGTGCGCAGCTCGTGGGCAGCGTTGCCGGTAAACTGTTTCTGGGCAGAAAAGGCATTGTTTAACCGCTCCAGCATCTGGTTCAGGGAGTGACCAAGCTGTCTGAATTCCGGCAGAACATTTTCGTTGATCCGGATATCTGCCAGATTGTTCAGCTGTACCTTTTCTGTCTGGGAGGCAAAGCTGCGCAGGGGCTTGAGGGCATGTCCGCTGACGAAGTAGGCAAGAATACCGCTCAATGCCGTCACCACCGCCGTGATATACCAGTTTGTTATGCGAAAGCGGCCCTGTGCTCCATCAATAAGGATCGTCAGCTCGCCGTCAGGCGCTGCCAGCTGCGGATCAAAGCTCACGGTGTCTTCCTCGTCGAGGAGGATCCTGTCGCCGCCCTGCAGTGTGTCGGCGATGGTATCCATATAATAGATGCCGGAGGAGCAAAGCAGCAGATTCATGGCGATACAGGTAACGCCGATGAGCAGAGCAGTCATCAGCGTGATGCGCCATTGCAGAGAAATTTTTTTCAATCTGTGTCACCTCCCATCAGATAGCCCTCGCCGATGCGGTTGCGAATGGGGTCATAGCCTAATGCAGCGCGCAATTTTTTACGCAGGGCAGAGATATGCACACGGATGGAGTTGCTGAAGCTGTCCACGCTGTTGTCCCAGACATGCTCCATCAGCTCCTCCTGGCTTACCGGCCGTCCCTGATGTACCATTAAATATTCCAGAATACCTGTTTCCTTGCGGGTGAGGGCCAGCGTCTGTCCGTTAACGGTGGCGGTGCGGGAACGGGTATCGAAGCTCAGAGCCTTGAAGGTCAGCAGCACATCCTGCTGGGTGAACTGCCGCAGAGTCAGGCTGCGGATGCGGGCCTCCAGCTCGGCTAAGTGAAAGGGCTTTGAAAGATAGTCGTTGGCTCCGGCATCCAATCCCTCCACCTTGTCCTTTACCTCACTGCGGGCGGAAAGGATCAGCACAGGGGTCTTGCGATCCCTTTGACGAAAGGTGCGCAGTACTGTCATGCCATCCTTACCGGGCAGGTTCAGATCCAACAGAACCAGATCATACCGCTCTGTGCCAAGAAGCTCCAGTGCCTGATCTCCATCGTAGCAGTGATCCACGCTGTATGCCAGACGCCGCAGACTGCGGACGATGGTCTCGCACAGGACGCGCTCATCTTCAATGACCAAAAGGTGCATAAGAATCCTCCTATTTTAATAGCGATTGTTTTCCCATAATTATAGCAGAAGCAAATAAAGTTTGTGTTAATTTTTCATTCTTAACAGAGACTTTAACTGATTTGTGCTATGATCAGAACGTAAAAAACAGAAAGGATGATAAAAAATTGCGTTACAAGAAAAAAATCGCAGCGCAGATCGCATTGCTGATCACAGGAGCTGCAATGCTGTGCTTTGGTGCCTGGAGAGGCGAGGCAGCGACGGTACTGAGTAAAGCCATCAAATTATGTCTGGAGTGTGTGGGAATTGGATAAAAAATTTTCAGGTGTATCACAGCTTATGTCCCGTTTTCGGGGCTGGATCCAGGCAGGCGCAGCTTTATTGACCAATCTGCATCTGCCGAATTTTATCAAGGGCGGACTGTATCAGGGCAAAGGAAAAACGGTCTGCGTACCGGGGCTGAATTGCTACTCCTGTCCGGCAGCCTCCGGCGCCTGTCCCATTGGAGCATTTCAGGCAGTGGCAGGCTCCTCCCGGTTCCGCTTTTCCTATTATGTAACCGGCTTTCTCATTTTACTGGGAGTATTGCTGGGACGCTTTATTTGCGGGTTTTTGTGCCCCTTCGGTTGGTTTCAGGAGCTGCTGCATAAAATTCCAACAAAAAAGCTCTCCACAAAAAAGCTGAAGCCCCTGACCTATCTGAAATATGTGGTTTTGCTGGTAATGGTGGTTTTACTGCCGGCATTGGTTGTAAACGATGTAGGCATGGGAAATCCTTTTTTCTGCAAATACCTCTGTCCTCAGGGCGTGCTGGAGGGGGCAATCCCGCTGTCTATTGCCAATTCCGGCATCCGGGCGGCACTTGGCTCTCTTTTTACATGGAAATTCACCATTTTGCTGGGAATCCTTGTGCTGAGTGTACTGTTCTATCGCCCCTTCTGTAAATGGCTTTGTCCGTTGGGAGCATTTTATGCCCTGATGAACCGGGTGTCCCTTTTTCAGATGAAGGTGGACAAGAGCAAATGTGTTTCCTGCGGGAAATGCGCTAGAGCCTGCAAAATGGATGTGGATGTGACAAAAACACCCAATCATGGAGAGTGCATCCGCTGCGGGATGTGCGTTCGAGCCTGTCCTACCGGTGCGGTTTGCTTCCGCTACGGCCTTGGCGACGGGAAAGAGGCTGCAAATGAAACAACAAAAGAAGCTGTAAATGAAACGACAAAGAAAACTACAAAAAAAACAAATATGGAGGAATCAAAATGAACAAAAAGAAATGGATCAAACTGGGACTGACTGTACTGCTGGCATTTTCTCTTACAGCCTGCGGCACAAAGGACAACGGGAATGCAGATCAGAGCAGCAATGGGGTTACGATGACGGCGGAAGCAGAAAATGCCCAGGAGGCACTTTCTACGTATAAAAAGCTGATGGAGCAGGAGAACGAGATCCTTTCGGAGAATACCGATCTGTGGGAAAAGGTCTATATGGAAGCTGACAAGGGTTCAGCCATGCTGGAAAACGGAAAAAACTACGGAGATTTTCTGCTGGACACGATAGAGAATGTCAAAGATCAGTTTTCGGACGAAGAATATGAGCTGCTCAAAACCTCTGCTGAAAAGATCAGCGAGATAGAAAACAAGCTGACGGAGCTGGAGCAAAAATATCCTGAGATCGTGGAGCAATCCATGAACAGTGAAACGAGTATCCCTGGGGACAGTGCCCAGGCAGGCTCCTCTGAGGATAGCAGTGTAGCGAAGTTTCCTGCCTTTGAAGGCAAGGATCTGGATGGAAACCCGGTCAAGAGTGACGAGCTGTTTTCCGGTAATGCAGTAACCGTGGTAAATTTCTGGTTTACCACCTGCAACCCCTGTGTAGGCGAGCTCGGGGAACTGGATGCGCTGAACAAGGAGCTTGCAGAGAAGAACGGTGCACTCATCGGTGTGAACTCCTTTACGCTGGATGGCAATGAGGCAGAAATTTCCGAGGCGAAGGACGTACTGGCCAAGAAAGGCGCTACTTATCAGAATGTATATTTTGACTCAGACAGCGAAGCGGGAAGGTTTACCACCGGTATTTATGCCTACCCCACTACCTATGTAGTAGATCGGAAGGGCAATATCGTGGGGGATCCCATCGTGGGCGCTATTACGGAGAAGAATCAGGCGGAAACGCTGCAAAAGCTCATAGATCAGGCCATTGCTTCCGATACGGGAGAAAACGAGGAATAACAGGACTACAGGCTGTGGCGTCACCCGACAAATTTTTGAAAAGTGCATTGGATTTCCGGATGTAAGATGGTAAAATGTCTTCAAGGCAGAAGAATGGCACGTGTCGTGCTATGCACGGTACGTGCTATGCACATCTAAAATTTGGAGGGAAGCATGGGAAAATCAACAGTTTATTTTACGGATTTCAGGTGCCCGGTTGGTACAAGTCAGCTGGATAAGTTAAAAAAGGTCTGTCTCGCGGCAGGCATCAAAAACATTGATATGGACGGCAAGTTTGTCGCGATTAAAATGCACTTCGGCGAGCTTGGAAATCTGGCATTTCTGCGTCCGAACTATGCAAAGGCAGTGGCAGATCTGTGCAAGGCACAGGGTGGCGTTCCGTTTTTGACGGACTGCAACACCCTTTATCCCGGCAGCCGCAAAAATGCGCTGGAGCATTTGGACTGTGCAAATTTAAACGGCTTTAATACCATCACAACAGGCTGTCAGATTTTGATCGGAGACGGTCTGCGGGGTACGGACGAGGTAGAAGTACCGGTTCCGAATGCAGAGTATTGTCCTGCACCGAAGATCGGACGCGCAATTATGGATGCGGATATTTTTATCAGCCTGACGCACTTTAAGGGACATGAATCCACCGGCTTTGGCGGTGCCATCAAAAATATCGGCATGGGCTGCGGCAGCCGTGCAGGCAAGATGGAGCAGCATACCAGCGGAAAGCCTGCCATTGATCTGGAAAAATGCCGCGGCTGCAGACGCTGTGCACATGAGTGCGGAAGCGACGCGATTACATATCCGAACGGAAAAGCGGTTATCGATTACGACAAATGTAAGGGCTGCGGACGCTGTATCGGAGCCTGCAGCTTTGACGCGGTTTATAATGAAAACAGCTGTGCAAACGAGCTTTTGGACCGGAAGATGGCAGAATATGCGATGGCAGTCTGTCAGAACCGTCCCTGCTTCCATATTTCACTGGTGCAGGATATCAGCCCCAACTGCGACTGTCATGGCGAAAATGATGCGCCGATCCTGCCGGATATCGGTATGTTTGCAAGCTTTGACCCGGTAGCACTGGATCAGGCGTGTGCGGATGCCTGCCTGCAGGCGACTCCGATCGCAAACAGCCAGCTCGGCGAACATCTGGCAAAGCCCGACTGGCATCATCATCACGATCATTTCCTGGATTCCAATCCGAATGTGGAATGGGAAGCGACGCTGGATCAGGCAGAAAAAATCGGTCTTGGCACCCGTGCATATGAGCTGAAACGGGTCTGAATCTATGGGTATTACCAAAACCGGCTCCGAAAACAGGGAGCCGGTTTTGGTGTATCATCTAAAAAAAAGGAGGAAATGGGGTATGTCTTATTTTCAGGATGCGTCACCGGAATCGCTGGGGATCAGTTCCGGGGGAATTCTTCGGTTCCTGGACCGGATGGAGGAAAAGAACATCGAGCTGCACAGTTTTATGGTGGTGCGGCATGGGAAATGTGCGGCAAAGGGTTGGTGGAAGCCGTATGCACCGGAGCTTGCGCACCCGCTGTATTCCTTTGGCAAGACCCTGACGGCAACGGCAATCGGTTTTGCAAGACAGGAAAAAATCCTGTCACTGGAGGAGCGGTTAGTGGATCTTTTTCCGGAGCTTCTTCCGAAGGAGCCGTCAGAAAATCTGCAGAAGGTCACCCTCTGGCATCTCCTGACCATGAGCTGCGGACATGAGACGGAAATTGATATGGAATCCCCCGACTGGATCCGGGAGTTTTTACAGCATCCGTTTTTACATGAGCCGGGAACATTTTATAAATACAATACAGCGGGCACAAACATGCTGGCGGCTGTGTTGAAGAGAAAAACAGGCTGTGATGTGACGGAATTTTTAAAGCCCCGTCTGCTGGAGCCCCTGGGCATTACTTCTTTGACCTGTTCGAAGTGTCAGGGACCGGAAGCAGTGGAAATGGCTGGCGGCGGCATGCGGATGACGACGGAGGACATGGCGCGTTTTATTTATTTTGTGTTAAACCGTGGACGCTGGGAAGGCAGGCAGCTGCTGGAAGAGGAATGGTTTGACCTTGCCTGCACCAGGCAGATCGAGACTGCCGGAGATGCGGAAGGACACGTCAAGGAATGGGCTTACGGCTACGGATTTCAGTGTTGGATGTGCAGGACACCCGGATCCTTCCGTGCGGATGGCGCCTTCGGACAGTTCGGCGTTGTGCTGCCTGATAAGGATCTGTTTGTGATCCTGACGACGGGAACCTATCAGACCCAGGACGAGTTGGATGGAATTTTTGAAGAAATCGTTCCGACCCTGACAGACAGTGCACAGGAGGCGTCGGCGGCAGCAGACGTGCTGAAAGAGCGTACCGGACAGCTGACAATCAAAGCGGGCGCTTTGTCCGAAAAAATCCACCACATTGCGATCATCGGAAGCGATTATGAGCGCTCCAGACATTTTTATGTGGATTTGCTCGGCTTTACGGTGATCCGGGAAAACCACCGGAAAGACAAAGCAGACTGCAAGATCGATCTGAAATGCGGAGAGCAGGAGATCGAGCTGTTTATCAAGCCGGATGCACCCAAGCGTCCGAGCTATCCGGAGGCACAGGGACTTCGGCATCTCGCATTTTTTGTAGAGAGCGTGGAGAATACGGTTGTGCGGTTAAACAGCCTCGGAATTGTGACAGAGCCGATCCGTACCGATGAGTTTACCGGAAAACCGATGACGTTTTTTGCAGATCCAGACGGACTTCCGTTGGAGATTCACGAATAAACTTTCGACACAATACACCCTACGAATCAAAAGCTCCTGTGCAGGAATATGCACAGGAGCTTTTTGAAGTGAATTTTGGTGATTTAATTTTCCAGCTTCGAGATATCGGTTCCGAAGTATTTTTCCGACAATGCGGTCAGCTCGCCGGATTCGTCCAGCTTTGCGAGTGCGTCGTTGATGGCTGCAAGCAGCGTCTTTGTATCGTCGCCCTTGCGGACGGGGATTGCAACCTTTTCTACCTCGTCGGACAAAGCGGCGATTTTGATATCTGCATCAGGATGTGCCTTTAAGTAGTCATAATAGGTCACCTCTGTGTTGAGGGTTGCATCGATTCGGTTGGAAAGTAAAAGCTCGATGGTCTGATTCAGGTCATCGACGCCCTTTACCTCTGCACCGTATTTTTCCGCAAGGGTTGCATAGGTACTGCTGATGGTGTTTGCAGTGTGTTTTCCCTTTAAATCCTCCATGGAATGAATTTCGTCGTAGTCGCTGCGGACGATGACAGCAGTTTTATTATAGGCATAAGGTGTGGAAAAATCGTATTTTTCCTGACGCTCTGGTGTAACACCTACGCCGTTTACCATGATGTCGTAGCGGCCGTCGTCCAGGCCGGCGAGCAGACCGTCCCATTCGCCCTCGACGAAGTTGACATCGACGCCGAGCTCATTTGCGATCAGCTTTGCAACCTCTACGTCGTAGCCCACCAGCTCGTCGTTTTCATCGTGATAGGTCCAGGGGGCCCAGGTACCCTCCATGGCAACCGTGATGCTGCCCCGTGCCTGGATCTGGTCTAACAGGTCTTTGCCTGCTGTGTTGGAGACAGCTGCTGCAGTGTTGTCAGAACCGCAGCCGGTTAAAGCAGCCGCTGCCAGCATAGAGCCGGAAAGCAGCAGTGCAATAGATTTTTTGAAGGTCATAAAAAAATAATTCCTTTCTGATATTCCTGCCAGCGGCAGCCGGACAGGTAAAGCGCCGGATTACTGCTGGTCAAAAGACTGTAAAAATGCTTTGGTACGTTCTTCTTTCGGATTTGCAAAAAACTCCTTCGAGGGGCCCTGTTCCACGATACGCCCGTTTTCCATCAGGATGACCTTGTTGGAAACATTTTTGGCAAAGCTCATTTCGTGTGTGACGACGATCATCGTCATTCCCTCGTTTGCCAGGGAACGCATGACGGAAAGGACCTCACCGGTCAGCTCCGGGTCGAGGGCCGAAGTCGGTTCATCGAAATAGATGATTTCCGGTTGGGCGGCAATGGCACGCGCGATTGCGACACGCTGCTGCTGACCGCCGGAAAGCTGTGCCGGATAAGCGTCGCTGCGGTCGGCAAGCCCGACCTTTTCCAACGCCTTCACAGCGATTTCATGTGCCTGCTCTTTGGACATTTTGCGGCCGACAATCAGTCCCTCTGTGACGTTTTTGAGGGCGGTTTTGTTGGCGAATAAGTTATAGCTCTGGAACACGAACGCAGTCTTTTTGCGGAGCCGGGCGATGTCCTTTTTGGAAATTTTATTCATCGCAAAGGTTTCCTGGTCAAAGACCATCGTGCCCTCGTCGGCGTGCTCCAGATAATTCAGGCAGCGCAGCAGTGTGGTTTTGCCAGAACCGCTCGGACCGATGATGGCGATAACATCTCCCTGGTTTACGTCCAGATCGATTCCGCCTAAGACAGGAATGCTGCCAAAGGATTTATGAATATTTCGGATTTCCAGCATAGGTCAGACTCCTTTCTGTCCGTAGGAACCGAGTTTTTTCTCACCGACAGCCTGAAGTTTTGTCAGGACGGTGGAGAAGATCAGGTAGATCAGACCGACTTCGAGATACAGAAGAAGCGGCTCGTAGGTACGGGCAACGATTCGCTGGGTTACCATGAACATTTCCGTTACGGTGATGTTGGCTGCCAGAGAGGTATCCTTGACCATGGAGATCAGGGAGTTGGACAGCGGCGGAAATGCGGTACGCATCGCCTGGGGGAGCACGATGCGGAAAATGGTCTGTAAATAGGAAAGTCCTGCACAAAGACCGGCTTCCAGCTGGCCCTTCGGAACGGATTCCAGTGCCGCCCGGATGGTTTCTGCACAGTAAGCGCCTTCATTTAAAGAAAAGACGATGACTGCAGCGGGAAACGGATCCAGGACGATGCCGACTCTGGACAGACCGAAAAACACGACGAACAGCTGTACCAAAAGCGGCGTTCCACGGAAAATCCAGATATAAAAACGGGCGATTTGCTTGAGCCCCTGAATATTTGCAAACTGCACGAGGGCCGCAACCACCGCGATCACCAGCGCCAGCGAAAAGGAAATAATTGTCAGCGGGATGGTTGCCGTCAGGCCCGGGAGCAGGATTTTGGGAAAAGAGTCTAAAAATAGCTGCCATAATCGACTGCTGAACATGATAAGTATCCTCCTTATTCTGTCTTCGGGGCATAGTTTTCCAGCGCACTTAAGATCGGACGGGAAAGTCGGTCGGAAGGCTTTTTAGGGCTGTCGCTTTTTTCGGACGAATCTTCTTCCTTCTCAATAATATCCCGGATTGCCTGCATCTGCTCGTCGAGGACAGCGCTTAAGCGTGCGCATTCGCTCAGCTGGTAGGAGGTCTGCTCCATTAACTCGGGTGACAGGTCTTTTTTATAGCGGAGCTGGTGTTCGAGATTTGCCCAGAACTCCATGGCAATCGTGCGCAGCTGTACCTCCGCTTTCATGATTTTTTTCTCATTCTGTAAAAAGATCGGCACCTCGATAATCAGATGCAGGCTGCGATAACCGTTTTTCTTCGGATTTTTGATGTAATCCTTGCGCTCGATCAGCGTGATATCGTCCTGCTGCAGCAGGCAGTCAGCGAGCATGTAAATATCGTCCACAAAGGAGCAGACGACACGGATGCCTGCGATGTCGAAGATGTTGTTTTCAATTGCCTCGAGGGTAAAGGGCAGCTTTTTTCGAAGCATTTTGTCCAGAATGCTGTCGGGGGACTTTAAGCGGCTCTGGATGCTGTCGATGGGGTTGCGGTCGTGCTGGAGGGAAAAGCGTTCGTTTAATACGCGGAATTTCGTTTCAATCTCCATAATCGCGCAGCGATAGCAGGACATCAGATCCCTCGTGGAGCTGGAAAGCTCCTGAAACGCGCGGATCGAGTGGTCAGCAAGGGCGTTGCGCATTCTTTCCTGAAGGTTCTGGAAAGGGTCTTTTTTGGTATCCATTGGTTGAAAGTTCCTTTCTTAACGGTGGTGGCGGTATCAGATCTCTCCGATCAGATAGTCCTGTCTGCCGTCGCGCAGGAACACGGGGAGCGTATCCATCGGAGCATCCGCCATGATCCACTGACCGCCCTCATAAACTACTCCGGTGCGGGCATCTGTCCAGGATGCGCCAGCAGGAAGATAAACCTGTCTGTCTACTGCATGCTCATGGCAGATCGGTGCGACTAAAAGATCAGATCCAAACAGGTAGGAATCCTTGATGTCCCAACAGATCGGATCGGACGGGAATTCATAAAACAGAGCACGGAGCACCGGATGACCGTTTTCGTGTGCCTGCTGCATAAGGCTTCTTGTGTAGTCTCGCATCAGCTCACGGACATGGATGAATTTTGTCATGATCTGATAAGCCTCTTCGCCATAGCTCCATACCTCGTTATCGGTTCCGGTTCCCTCGCGAAGCTCGCCCGCCTTGTTATAAATTGGGGTATAGGGCTGGCGGCTGCCATGCAGACGCATAACAGGACAGAAGGTACCGAACTGGAACCAGCGGATCAGCAGCTCTTTAAAATCGGGATCTGCAGCAACGCCGTTATGGAAACCGCCGATATCGGTTGTCCACCACGGAATGCCGGAAAGTCCCATATGGATTCCGGCACAGATCTGCTTACGGAAGTCCTCATAAGTTGACATAATATCTCCGGACCAGACCAGAGCACCGTAACGCTGGCTGCCTGCCCATGCGCAGCGGATCAGATTGACGATGTCGTCCTGACCGTTTTCCTTTTGCCCCTCGTAGAAAAGCCGCGCGTATTCTCTGGGATAGATATTGCCGGTTTCCAGTACCGTACCGGAATAGTAACGGTAGTTTTCAAAATCGTAGGATGTATACTCCGGCTCTGCAACGTCCAGCCAGAATGTGCGAATGCCGAGGTCCGCGTAGTTTTGTTTGCATTTTTCCCAGACATAGCGGCGTGTTTTGGGATTGGTTGCGTCCATAAAGGCATTATTACCGTGGAAGATCATCTGGACATCGACGCCGGAGTTGGATTTTACCAGCATATTCTGCTGCTTCATCTCCTCGTAGTTTTCACTGCGAAAATCTACGGCAGGCCAGATAGAAACCATGGTTTCTACGCCAAGCTCCTGCAGCTCCTTTATCATGGCAGCAGGATCCGGGAAGAATTCTTCATCGAAGCGCCAGTCACCGCAGTAGGGCCAGTGATAGAAGTCGATCACAATGACGTCCAGGGGGATATTTCGTTTCTTGTATTCACGGGCAATGGAAAGCACCTGCTCCTGATTATAGTAGCGCAGCTTGCACTGCCAGAAGCCAAGACCGTATTCGGGCATCATGGGAGATTTTCCGGTTGCGTTGGCATAAGCTTCTTCTATTTCAGCAGGAGTGTCGCCTGCAGTGATCCAGTAGTCCAGCTGTTTACAGGAGCGGGCAGTCCACTGTGTCGTATTCGTGCCGAAATGGACATCTCCCACAGCGGCATTATTCCATAAGAAGCCATAACCGAGACTGGAAACGTAAAAGGGGATGCTCGCCTGTGAGTTGCGGTGGGCAAGCTCCAGATTACAGCCTTTTAAATTGAGGGTTTCCTGCTGATACTGTCCCATACCGTAGATTTTTTCTGATGGGTTGGAGAGAAAGGATGCGGTCAGGAAAAAAGAGTCACCGGGCAGGGACTGAAAGCGACGTGCCTTTAAAAACAGGGCACCGCCGTTTGGAATTTCCTGCAGCAGAAGCTCGCCCTTTTGATTATAATAGGAAATCTGCAGCTCATCGCCCCAGTCCTGCAGGGAAAGCACAGCGTGGATTTTGCCGTTGGTAATTACAGCCTGACGTTCCCCGAGTTCGATAACAGGCTCACTTTTTGCCGGAGAAAGAAGTGCCGGACTGTTGTCTGAAAGCTCGTTAAACAATGCCGCCCGCGTGCGCAGGCTGTCTTCTCCCCAGGGGGAAACCATGACGGTTTCTCCGTTTAAGCGAAAGATCAGACTGTCATTTTGACGTTCAAAATACTGCATTTTGTAACCTCCTTGGTGTTTCGTTTGGTACCTCCTTTTAGCATACTACGATATTGAAAAAACTGCAAAATATCTTTGACAAAATAGGGGAATAATGCTATGATAGCTCCAGAATCAATTTGAGCTTAGAACTGACTGTACTGAAAAGTCGTCCTTTTCTTTATGGTGGCTTGCGGACAGTCTTTTTTTACGGATAGATTTCGTAAGTCAGCGCGCAGCGGCGTCTCCAATTGATCCAAATTATTCAGGAGGTACTTGAAAATGAACACAGGTGTAGTTAAGTGGTTTAATTCCAGCAAAGGCTATGGCTTCATCACCAACGATGTAAACGGCGAGGACGTATTCGTACACTTCTCCGCTATCCAGGTAGATGGCTTCAAGACTCTGGAAGAAGGCCAGAAGGTAACTTTCGATGTAGAAAGCGATCCTAAGGATTCCAGAAAGCTGAGAGCGGTTAACGTTCACATCGCATAAGGATGACTAAAAGAGCCCCGCATATGCGGGGCTTTTTTTAGCAGTGGAGATATCAATGCATCGCAAAATCTTACAGAAAGGAATCGGAAGTTGGGCACAAAAAAGGTAACAGTCGGTATTCTGGCACATGTGGACGCCGGAAAGACCACACTGGCAGAAGCAATTTTATATCGGACCGGTATGCTGCGGCGGCTGGGCAGAGTGGACCATCAGGATGCCTTTCTGGATACGGATGCGATGGAGCGGGCCCGCGGCATTACGATATTTTCCAAGCAGGCAAAGCTGGAGCTGGGTGATTTTTGCGTGACGCTTCTGGATACGCCCGGACATGTGGATTTTTCTGCAGAGATGGAGCGGACCCTGCAGGTGCTGGATTATGCGGTGCTGGTCATCAGCGGTGCGGACGGTGTGCAGGGACATGTGGAGACACTCTGGCGGCTGCTTTCCCGTTATCAGATCCCCACCGTTTTGTTTATCAACAAGATGGACCAGGAAGGGACAGAGGAGGACAGATTGCTTTTGCAGCTGCAAAAACAGCTGAACGAGCACTGTATCAAAGTGTGCAGTATGCCGCAGCAGCCAGACAACGCAGATACAGCACCCGGCATCAGGCCTTTTGGCACAGGTACAGACGCAGTGTCCGCCATGCGCGCAAACGCTTCGGACAGCCTGCAGCCATGTGAAGCACCGGTTCCTGTCCCGGATTTCTGGGAAAATGTCGCCATGTGTCAGGAAGACCTTTTGGAACGCTATCTCGATGGCGATACGCTGACCTGGGAGGATGCAGCACTTCTGGTAAAGGAAAGAAAGCTATTTCCGTGTTTTTTTGGATCGGCACTAAAAGTCTGTGGCGTGGATGCGCTATTGTCCGGGCTGTCGAAGCTGATGAAAGAGCCGGAATACACAGAGGAGTTTGGGGCACGTGTTTTTAAGATCACGAGGGACGAAACCGGAAAGCGTCTGACGCATATGAAGCTGACCGGAGGAAGTCTTTTTACGCGGCAGAGCCTGAGGGGACAAACTGCTGATGGACAGGAATGGGAAGAAAAAGCCGACCAGATCCGGATTTATAACGGAAGTGGCTATGAACAGGTACAGCAGGCGGCAGCAGGAGAAATCTGCAGCGTGACAGGACTGTCAAAAACCTATGCAGGAGAAGGGCTTGGGGCGCAAACGGAACCGGTGCTGCCGCTGCTGGAGCCGGTATTAACCTATCAGATCGAGCTGCCGCCGGACTGCGATGCACATACGATGCTCCGAAATCTTCGGCAGTTAGAGGAAGAGGAACCGGAGCTTTCGATTGTCTGGGAGGAAGCCTCCTCTGAGATCTGCGCGCAGGTCATGGGCGAAGTGCAGATGGAAATCCTGAAAAACCAGATCAGAGAGCGCTTCGGCGTGCCGGTTTCCTTCGGACAGGGCAGCATTGTATACCGGGAAACCATCGCAGCGCCCGTCGAGGGCGTCGGACATTTTGAGCCCCTTCGGCACTATGCGGAGGTTCATCTTTTGCTGGAACCCCTGGAACGCGGCATGGGACTGCAGTTTGCGTCAGCTGTCAGCGAAGATGTGCTGGACCGTAACTGGCAGAGGCTGGTGCTGACCCATCTGGAAGAAAAGCGCCATAAAGGCGTTTTATGCGGCGCAGAGATCACGGATATGAAGATCACACTGGTAAATGGCAGGGCGCATATCAAGCACACCGAGGGCGGCGATTTTCGTCAGGCGACCTACCGGGCACTCCGACAGGGACTGATGCGAGCACAAAACGTACTTTTAGAGCCTGTTTACAGCTTTCGACTGGAGATTCCACAGGAGCAGATCGGACGGGCGATGACGGATATTCAGCGGATGAACGGTACCTTTGAGCCGCCGCAGACGGAAGGGGAATTTGCGATTCTGTGCGGAAGCGCGCCGGTTGCATGTATGCGGGGCTATCAGCAGGAGGTTACCTCCTACAGCCGAGGCCGTGGAAAGCTGTTCTGTACGCTGCAGGGCTATGCTGCGTGCCATAACGCAGAGGAAGTGATGGCGGCAGCCGGATATGATCCGGAAGCAGACCTGGAAAATCCTCCTTCCTCCGTTTTTTGTGCACACGGAGCCGGATTTGTGGTACCATGGGATCAGGTGGAGGAGTATATGCACCTCGAAGCAGTTGCGCTGCCATCTGAAAAAGGCAGTGCAGACGAAAAAGAAGCGTCCGGGATAGCGCAGAGCAGCCGCGCAGAATATTTTGTCCGTGAAAGAAAAGAGACGCCGGAAACCTTTGTCAGCGAAGAAGAGCTGGAAGAAATTTTCAAGCGCACCTATTATCAGAACAGCGAGCCGAAGAGCAAAAAGGGCTATCAGAAGCGCTGCAGGGAAGAAGCGCCCGCACGGCGCCTGATGGAACACCCCCGTGCGGCAGAGGCGGATCGGAGCAAGCCGCGGGAACGCTATCTTTTGGTTGACGGCTATAATATCATTTTTTCCTGGGAAATGCTGCGCGAGCTTTCGAAGGTTAATATCGAAAGCGCCAGGAACCTCCTGATGGATGTTCTGTGCGATTACCAGGGCTTTAACGGCTGCACGCTGATCCTCGTCTTCGACGCTTATCGTGTGGAAGGCGGGCAGGAACGCGTTTTCAATTATCATAATATTCACGTTGTCTTTACGAAGGAAGCGGAGACGGCTGACCAATATATCGAAAAAACCGTCCACAAAATCGGAAAAAAAGCCGATGTGACGGTAGCGACCTCCGATGCGCTGGAGCAGGTCATCATTTACGGACAGGGCGCGCGCAGGATGGCGGCGCGGGAGCTTTTGGAGGAAGTCGAGCTGACCCGCGAAAAGGTGCTGGAACGGATTGAAAAAAGACCGGGCAGCACGCAGAAACAACCTACGGAAAACGACCATAATTACCTGTTTGACCATTTGCCGGAGGAGTTGGTCTCTTATATGGAAGAGGTCAGGCTGGGCAAACGGGAATTATAGGGGGTTTATAAAAAAGGGAAAAAGGAAAGGAAAACAAGAAAGGGGAAACACAATGGACATGTTTTTCACACAGCGAAAGCTGGAAGGAAGAATCCGGGAGCTGGGAGAATACCGTTACCGGGACGTCAGAAATTTTGAATCGTTTCTGGCAAAAGAAGACAAAAGCGGCCTGGTAAATCCGGATGTGCCGACAGATTTTACCGGCTGGGACAGGATCTGTACCGGCTCTGACTGGAAAGGCAGGGATTTATATCTCTGGCTGCATGGGGAGATGAAGGTGCCGGCAGAATGGGAAGGAAAGCGCGCGGTAGGTGTGTTTGACTTCGGTATGACAGGCGGCGGCAACAACAACGGGTTTGAATCACTGCTGTTTGTAAACGGCGAACAGTATCAGGCGGTTGATGCCAATCATAAGGAAGTATTTTTCAGACCTGAGATCTGTGGAAATGAGGTTAGCCTGACTTTCCGCCTCTGGTCCGGTCTGGAAGGCGGCGGACTGCCCAGAGAGATGGAGCATCGCTTAAAGAGCGCATTTTTAGGCTATCTGGATGAAAAGACAGACGACCTGTATTATCTTGGCCTGATGGTCTGGAAGACAATTGAAGAGCTTTCCGAGAACGATCCGGTTCGCCATAACCTGCAGGCAGCCCTTGACCGTGCATTTTTAAAGATTGACTGGTCTTATCCGGGCAGCGATGACTTCTATGCATCTGTTGCAGAAGCAGATGACTGCTTAAACGCAGCGATTGACGCGATGGACAAGCACTCCGATATCCATGTATACACAGTTGGACATACCCATATTGATACTGCGTGGCTCTGGAGACTCAAAAACACCAGAGAAAAGTGCGGAAGATCCTTTACAACTGTCATGCGCCTGATGGAGATGTTCCCGGAATATGATTTTCTGCAGACACAGCCCCAGCTCTATGAGTGGGTAAAGGAAGATTATCCGGAGCTGTATAGCCAGATCAGAGACCGCGTGGCAGAGGGGCGCTGGGAAGCGGACGGCGCAATGTGGGTTGAGGCAGACTGTAACCTGACAAGCGGTGAGTCTCTGACCCGTCAGATCTTAATCGGCAGCAAATTCATCAAGGATGAATTCGGCAAGGAAGTAGAATTTCTGTGGCTGCCGGATGTATTCGGCTATTCCTGGGCACTCCCCCAGATCCTGAAAAAAGCCGGCATCGACATGTTTATGACGACAAAAATCAGCTGGAACCAGTACAACCGTATGCCGCATGATACGTTTTACTGGAAAGGCATCGACGGCAGCAAAGTGCTGACCCACTTTATTACGACGCCGGAGCCCGGGAGAGAAAGAGACAGCTGGTTCTATACCTATAACGGACTGATTGAGCCCCGTACCGTCAAGGGTATCTGGGACGGATACAGCGAAAAGGAAATGAATCATGACCTGCTGCTTTCCTATGGTTACGGAGATGGCGGCGGCGGTGTCAACCGTGATATGCTGGAGCAGCGCCGCAGATTGGATAAGATTCCGGGACTGCCGCATGTGGAGACGACTACCGCAGGCAAATATTTCCGTAAGCTGAAGGAAACGGTTGCAAAGACAGACCGCTATGTCAATACCTGGGATGGCGAGCTCTATCTGGAATATCACCGTGGTACCTATACCAGCCATGCGCATAACAAACGCATGAACCGTAAGATGGAGCTGTTATATCGTGAGGCAGAGTATTTTACCGTACTGCGTGCATTGCTTGGTAATGATCTGTCCCTGGCGGAGCAGGAAAAGCTGACAGCCGGCTGGAAACATATCCTGACCAACCAGTTCCATGACATTATCCCCGGCTCCTCGATCTTCGAAGTATATGAGGATTCCAAAAAAGATTACGAATGGATCGCAACACAGGGCGAAGAGGTGGAAGCAGGCTTCCTTGCAGACGCCGTAACAGAAGAAGCCTCTGTTTATACCGTTTTTAACAGCAACAGCTTTGTAAGAAAAGGCGGCTCGGTTCTGTTGCTCGGTGCTGCAGGAAACAGCGCTTATTTGGAGGACGGAACGGCATTAAAGAGTCAGGAAACAGAAGGCGGACTTCTTGTGGAAATCCCGGAGGTTCCCGCAATGGGCACCGCTGCGGTTGTCCTGAAAAAAGCACCTGCTGCAGAGAATACGGCATTTACCGTAGACGGGCATAAGGTTGAAACTCCGTTTTATCTGGTTGAGTTTAATGAAGCCGGTCAGATTTCCAGACTGTATGATAAAGAAAATGACCGTGAGGTGCTTGCACCCGGACAGTGCGGCAACGTTCTGCAGGTATTTGAAGATAAGCCGATGGGCAATGACGCATGGGATATCGAGATCTACTATCAGGAAAAGATGCGTGTCATTGACGGACTGACCTGTTTTGAAGTCAAAGAGTGCGGATCGGTTCGTCTGGTGCTTCACATGGGATGGAAGTATATGAATTCCACCATTGACCAGAATGTTATCCTGTATGCAGATGACCGCAGAATTGATTTCGTGACGGATGCAGACTGCCATGAACGCCATCAGCTGTTGAAGGCTGCATTCCCGGTTGACATCCGCACCACTTACGGAACGTTCGATGTACAGTATGGTAATGTACGTCGTTCTAATAACTGGAATACAAGCTGGGATCAGGCGAAGTTCGAGAGCGTTGCACATCGTTTCGCGGATCTTTCCGAATACGGCTATGGCGTCAGCCTGTTAAATGACTGCAAGTACGGTCATGATGTAAAGGATAATGTACTGCGCATCACTTTGATCAAGACAGCAACCTATCCGGATCACAGCCAGGATCAGGGCGAGCATCACTTCACTTATGCGCTGCTGCCTCATACCGGAGACTTTATTGCAGGCCGCACCGTACAGGAAGCGAGCGATTTGAACTGGCCGATGCACAGCGTTGCAGGCAGCGTAAAACTTCCGTTTGCAGGTTCTTTTGTAGGCTTTGACAAAGAGTGCGTTGAGCTGGATGCTGTCAAGAAGACAGAGGATGGAAAGTATATTGCAGTCCGGTTCCACGACTTTACCGGCGGCACGAACAAGCTGACCGTAACGCCCGGTTTCGCGTGGAAGCGCTACTGCGAATGCGACTTAAGAGAGCGTCCGCAGGGCGACTTTAAAGAAAACGGTACGATTCAGATGACCGTAAAGCCTTATGAAATCGTGACGCTGCTGTTTGAAGTATAAAAATGTGAGTTCTGAAATTTTACGGATTTATATAAAATTCGGTACTTGTTTTTTTAGGTGGCTCTGATAAAATCACATACAGAAATGCCCGGTGCTTTACAGGAAACTTGGCACCGGGCTTTCTTATCGTATAGGAAACTTCGTTTCCATACGATAA
>ERZ1026884.659-NODE-659-length-21622-cov-4.345667_pt1 | contig 21622 bp, 16 predicted proteins | sample MGYA00380172_ERZ1026884 | MGnify/ENA primary metagenome ERZ1026884 (study PRJEB33269, sample SAMEA4719808) | human gut metagenome | biome: human-associated habitat; feature: organic feature; material: feces | place: Cameroon | collected 2013-10 ... | reverse complement strand
GAGATCTACCCCGACGAGGCCAAGAAGGGCGGCGCTGCCGTCATCGGCACAGGCCGCAGCGATTTCCCCAACCAGATCAACAACGTGCTGGCCTTCCCCGGCATCTTCCGCGGCGCGCTGGATTGCCGCGCGTCCTGCATCAACGAGGAAATGAAGGTTGCCACCTCCATTGCCCTGGCCAATCTGATCCCCGAGGATGAGCTGAACGAAGAAAACATCATCGCCAGCGCTCTGGATAAGAGCGTGGCCAAGGCCGTCGCTGCCGCGGTTGTAGAAGCCGCGCACAAGACCGGCGTTGCCCGCATCTGATTCGGTTTTTCTAAAACAAACAACCGCCGCAGGCTATATGGCTTGCGGCGGTTTTCGTATGCAAAGCTTGTATTTTAGAATGTGAACGTATGGTGCGGTACAGCCCATTCCACGGGGATATCCAGCCCGCGGTGAGCCACCTTCAGCGCTGCGGGGCGCTTGGGCTCGTAGGAGTGGGTAAGCAGCAGACTCTTTGCGCCGCTCTCCTGGCATACGCGCACGGCTTCCACCGCGCTGGAATGCTTGCTGGTATTCTGGGCTTCGGGGCGCGGCGTGCCGCCATAGGAGGCCTCATGCACCAGCAGATCGACGTCATGGAAGAATGCGCCGAAGGTAGGCAGATAGCGCGTATCGCCCGTCAGGCCGATGGCATGGCCGGTGGTCAAATCGGTGATGCGGTAGCATACGTCGGGCGTGGGATGGTCGCCGTCCAGCACATCAATGTGGAAACCGGGAATATCCACCGTGTCGCCGCCGCCTACCTCAATGATGCGGGGCATCACGGTTACGCACTCGTTGATGTGGGTGTCAAAGAGAAAATCCATGGCCTTCATCACGAATTTGCGCACGGTGGCCTTGGGCCCGACGATGGTCAACTCGCCCAGATCCCGATCCCGGCATACGCGCCAGTAGTGCAGCAGCGGAGCCAGCCCCATGTAGTGATCGCAGTGCATGTGGGTGAAGCACACGGTGCGGATGCCGAGCGGATCCACATCATGCTCCAACAGCTGCGTAATCACGCTGGGGCAGGCGTCGATGAGAATCTTGTCGCAAATCGTGTAGCAGGAGTGGTCGTTGTAGGCCGTCTGATGCCAGTCGGCAGAGCCAAGCACGCGAATATAGGATTGCGTCATAGTGTCCTCCCGTATCAAAAAATAGGGCGCAGGGACGGTCAGCCCCTGCGCCTTCTGTCGCGTTGGATTACAGCTCGTTATGAGCCAGCTTGTTGTAGAAGTCTACATAGTAGTTGTAGCCGTAATTCTCCAGATCAGCCAGGTAGCTGTTCCAGCTTTCATCGGTAACGCCCTTCATGATGGCATCAGAGAAGAAGCCGTTGATGATATTATACAGGCCGTCGGTGCTGAAGTCAAACTCTTCCTGCGCTTCGGCGGGAACGATGTTCAGGTTCATGAAGTAGGGGCAGAAGGTGGGATCGTACTTGTCCAGGGAGACGTAACGCTGCACGCCCCAGCGGGACAGGTCGTTGGTGCGGTAGCTTTCGGATTCCAGCATCAGAGGCGCAATATCCACCAGACCCAGCGTGTTGGATCCGGTATAGGTCTTGCCGATGCACCATTCATATCCGGCGGCGGTCAGCGCGGCATCCTGCTCATGGGTGCAGCCTTCGGGGCATTCCTTGTCAAATTCCTTGCCCAGGTAGTGGAAGCCGTTGGCGGCGATATCCTCGATGGTCGCGTCGGCGGGCAGGTACTCGTTGTTCTCATCCACGAAATCCCAGAAAATGCCGCGGTGAGAGCCGTTGCAGATTTCCAGCGCCTTGACGGGATCAGAAGCGTATTCCCAGATCTCGTAAGCCTTTTCGATGTTCTTGCAGTCCTTGGAGATGATGAAGTCGTTGCGGTAGGCGTTGGCGAAGGTCAGGTTGGCGGTGTACATCACGGTCTCATAGCCTTCGGCTGCCGGGGGAACGAAAGCCTCAAACTGCAGGAACAGCTCCTTATCGGTGATGTGGTTGCAGGGACCCCAAGCCCAGAACACGCCTACCTTGTCGGCGTTCAGGTTGGCATTGAACTGATCCAGCGTCTGGGCGAAGCCTTCCAGGTTGATCAGGCCTTCCTGACCCAGCTGATGGTAGTATTCGATGAACTCGCGGTAGGCGGGGGTGTTGACGGCGCCAACAACGTTGCCATCCTTATCCCAACTGTAATACACCTTGCCGGCGGGATACAGGGGCATGCCCCAGGCTGCGGCGGCGTTCATCAGCCAGGAGGAGTAGATTTTATCGCAGAAATCGAAGGGGATTTCATCGTTGGGGTCGCCGTTGCCGTTCGCATCCATATCGCGGAAGGCTACCAGCACTTTGTGGAACTCTTCCATGGTGGTGGGCATTTCCATGCCTACGCGCTCCAGCCACTTGGTGTTGATATACTGGATGCCCTTGGTTACGTGCATGCGAGAGTGCATTTTGCCGCCGGGCAGGCTGTAGATGTTGCCGTCGGGATAGGTCTGGTTTTCGCGCCAGCCATCCACATAGGTTTCATAGAAGTTATACAGGTTGGGCATGTAGGTTTTGATTTCGTCTTCGGTGATCACATGCCACAGCTTGGTATTCTGGGAGACGATGCCATCGGTCATGGCCTTGCCAGTCCAGAAGATGTCCGGCAGGGTGGCGGAAGCCAACGTAGCAGTCAGGGGTTCGTCTACCTGGCCTTCGGTCAGCTCAACCCAGTTGATTTTGACGTTGCAGGCCTTTTCAAGCTCCTGCACCCATACTTTCTGGGAGTAGGACTCGGTGATATCGGTGGTGCGGCGGGTGGTTACGATGCTCATCGTCACCGGCTCCTCGGCCGCGGCGATGGAGGAGATGCCGCACAGCAGCATCAGCGCCATCAGGAACGAAAGAACGCGCTTGGTCATGGTGTTGTTCCTCCTTTGATTTTATCAAAAACAGGATCTCCTGTTTTTAGCCCTTGAGAGAGCCGATCATGACGCCCTGCACAAAGTACTTTTGCAGGAAGGGGTACAGGCACATGATGGGCAGGGTAGAGATGACGATGACGGCGTAGCGGATGGTCAGAATCATATCCTGAATTTCCTTCAGCGCATCGGGATCATCCACAGAGTCGGTGTTCATGGTTACCAGCAGCAGCTGGCGCAGGTACAATTGCAGCGGGTGCAGCTTGGTATCGGTGGTATACACCAGGGCGTTATAATAGTTGTTCCAGTGCGCAACGGCGATGTACAGGGCGATGACGGCAATGATGGCCTTGGACAGCGGCAGCACAAAGGTGAAGAAAAAGCGGGTGTTGGAGCAGCCGTCCATGCTGGCAGCCTCGCGCAGCTCCTCGGGAATGGTGGAGCCGCAGAATGTGCGGATCAGGATCATGTTGTATACCGACACGCTGCCGAACATGATCAGGATCCAGCGGGTATTGACCAGGTGCAGGGTGGAGGCCACAATATAGGTGGGGATCAGACCGCCGCCAAAGTACATGGTGAAAACAAACAGCGCCATGATGATTTTGCGGAACGGCAGGTCGTTGCGGGACAGTGCATAGCCTGCAGGCAGGCAGACGATCAGGCCAAACAGCGTGCCGGCCACCGTGTACAGGATGGTATTGGCATAGCCAAGCCACAGCTGGCGCTGCGCCAGGGCGTATTTATACGCGCCAAAGGTGAGCCCGCGAGGCAGGATGATGAGCTTGCCGGAGTTGATATAGGTGGGATCGGAGAAGGAAGCCAGGAAGGCATACCATACGGGATAGAAGCAGATGATGACAAAGAAGCCGAGGATGATATAGAATATGACGTTGATGACCTTGTCGCCGGTGCTTTGACGCTTCATGCTGGTTTGCCTCCTTTCTTAGAACAGGCTGTTGCCCGACAGCTTATCGGAAATGCGGTTGACCGTAACCAGCATGATCAGGTTGATCAGGTTGTTAAACAGGCTGATGGCGGCGGAATAGGAGTATTTGGTGCTCTTGATACCCTGCTTATAGATATAAGTGGAAAGTACTTCGGACACGGAGTAGTTGAGGGAATTTTGCATGATGTAGGCCTTATCAAAGCCCAGCGACATCATTTGACCAAAGCGCATGATCAGCAGGATGGCGATGGTGGGCAGGATGCCGGGGATATCGATGTGCCAGATGCGGCGCAGCTTGCCTGCGCCGTCAATCATGGCGGCTTCGTGCAGGCCGGAGTCGATGCTGGTCAGCGCAGCCAGATAGATGATAGAATTCCAGCCCATCTCCTGCCATACGCCCGACCATACATACACATGGCGGAAATACTTGGCCTCGCCCATTACATAGGCGGGCGTGCCGCCGAAAGCCTTTACAATGGTATTGACCCAGCCGCTGTTGACCGAGAACATGCAGCTCATCAGGCCAACCAGCACAACCACCGAGATAAAGTGCGGCAGGTAGGTGATGGTTTGCGCCACGCGCTTAAAGCGTTTGCCGGGGATGCTGTTCATCACCAGCGCCAGGATGATGGGCACGGGGAAGCCCGCCAGCAGATTGTAGAAATTCAGGATCAGCGTATTGCCGACGACGTTTTTAAAGTTGTTGGATTTAAAAAAGTAACGGAACCATTTGAGACCTACCCACGGGCTGCCAGTGATGCCGTCGGCAAAGTTGAAATTGCGGAAGGCAATCTGCACGCCGTACATGGGCCAGTAGTGGAAGATCGCAATATAGAGGAAGGCGGGCAGGATCATCAGGTACAGGGCCCTGTTCTGCACGGCCAGCTTCCAGGTGTGCTTCCAGTGCGTTTTTCTTCTATTGCTTGCTTTGATTGCTTTTGCCTGCTGCAATGCGAAATCCCTCCCGAGTTGGAAAACAGTATGGTGGCTGCTTCTTATTACCTGATGATCGTATCACAGCGAGGCGCCGAACATCAATCGGCAATTTGGAACATTTGGACGGAAAATGCTGTAAATCTTTTGGTATGCAGCGGTGAAAGCTGTTCGTTTTCGCATATATTGTTCCAAATTGTCAATTTAACAAAGCGCGCGCTGCGTGTATAATAAAACTGGAAAAGGCATGAAAAACAGCGCGTGCGCAGCGGCATATAACGCGCGCGCCGGTATGCCAAATCGAACATGCATATTTATATTGGGGGAACGGAACGTGCTGCAAAAGTACAGGGAAGCGTTTCAGCGGCTGAGCCATTCTTTTTTTAAGCCCACGCTGTTGGCCATTGTCAGCTTCATCATTCTGGTGGTGCTTTTGTTCAGCACGTTCTTTTTTCGCTCGGTTTATCTGTCGTTGGAGCAGGATGTATACGATATGGCCAAGAGCCAGGCGGATCTGAGCGCCCGTAACGTGTCTATTCTGTTAACCGATGTATCCAACCTGTCGGCAAAGATTGTCAATGATAAAAAGCTGTCCAAGAAAGCCTATGACCGTGGCCACCGCGATGCCTATCTGGCGCTGATGAATTATAACCTGACCTTCTATAATAAGTACGATAACCTGATGCTTTACTATCCGGGTGAGGATTATCTGCTGACGCTGGACGGCACCTGCCGGGTGGAGGTGGCTTTTCCCAAGGTGACGGATTGCGATACGCTGATGCGCGATTTGGCGCAAAGCGACGATCAGGCGGTGTTCAGCACGCTGGATTACGGCGTGGAGCTATCTGATTCTCAGGTGATATTTGCCTATTCTTTTAAGCAGAGTATGCTGGTGCTGTTTGTGCTGGATCACGCGAACGTATCCAACCTTCTGGGCGACGGGCAACCTGACCGCGGCGACAGCCTGCATTTGATCCTGGATGAAGCGGGCAAAATTCTCTATGCCGATACCATGCCGGACGAAGCCATGCTGACTGCGCTGCTGGCCGAGCAGGAGGAAAACGACGTGGCCAAGCGCGTGCATGTGCAGGATGATAGCTACCTGTATACCCAGAATGCGCTGCCGTATGGGGTACGGCTGGTTACGCTCAACCGTGTGATCAATCAATTCGATGGGCTGAACCGTCTGGTCAATATGACGCTGATGTGCTGCGTGCTGGTGATTATTGTCGGTCTGGCGGTGCTGGGCATCAGCATTCTGCGCGGCTATCTGCCCATTGCGCAGCTGGCTCAAAGCGCGCAAAGCCTGATTGATCCCGAGGCGGGGCAAACGCCGGTCAGCGATATCGGTACGCTGCGGCAGGTGTTTATGCAATATGGCAAGCTTTCGCAGGAAACCAGCCGAAGCGCGCAGCTGTTGTCCTCCGCGCAGCTCAAGGGCATGTTTATCCTGCGGGTAATGAACGGCCGCTATGCCTCGCAGGAGGAAAACGATCACATTTGTGAGCACCTGGGATTGAGCTTTCCCTATGGTCGCTTTTGTGCCTGCGTGATGCTGCTGGATCGCGCGCCGGCGCCCGAGGAGCTTTCTCGCCTGGAGCCTGTGCTGGCCGATCTGTCGGGCGATGGGTTTACGGCATGCTTTTGCCAGGCGGACGATCGCTGCTCGGCATTGGGCGTGATCAATTTTGCCCAGGATAACCAGCTGCCCGCGATTGGCCAGCAGATCATGAAGCGCCTGCGCGAGGCCAATCCCCAGTTCCCCGCGCCTACGCTGGCGATGGGACACGGCTATGAGGATATGCAGCATATTCCCGTATCCTACATTGAAGCCCGCGCGGCGCTGGACTACCGCCTGGTGTTTGGCACGCATACGGTGATTCTGTATGATTATCTGCGCGTCAGTGAGGCCAATGAGGGCGCGTATCCCCGGCATCTGCTGGATGCCTTTACGCGCGGGCTGCTCAACTGGGATGTGGAGGCCATCAGCCGTGAGCTGAGCAAGCTGACGCAGTATATCCGCGAAACGCCGATGTCGCTGCAGCAGGTTAAATGCGTGTGTATGGAGATCAGCACCGCCTTTATGCGCGAGGCGCACCATATCAGCACCGCACATCCCTTTAACGAGGAGAGCTTCGACGTTTTCCACATCTGCGAGTATGCATCCATCGACGAACTGGCCGGGCATATTACCGAGCTGTCCGTCGCAATGCAGCGCTACCTGCAATCCACCGAAAACCTGTGCCAGGATAACGATATCCAGCGCTGCCTGATGATTATGGATCAAAACATTGCCAATTGTCAGTTTTCGCTGGAGGCGCTGTCGGATCAGTTTTCCATCACGCCCCAAACGCTGCGCCGCCGCTTTAAGAACGCTACCGGCAAAACCATGAACGATTATATGACCTCCCTGCGCCTGGATCAGGCCAAGCGCCTGCTGCAGGATACCCAGCTGGAGCTGGCGGATATCTGCGCCCAGTGCGGCTATAACGACCTGTCCTCCTTTATTCGCCTGTTCAAATCTAAAACCGGTGAAACGCCGGGACGATACCGCGAGATTCATCGCACATGGTAAAACTGGCGTAAAAACAACATGGTAAAACTGGCGTAAAAACACACATTTGACAGAATGCACGTTGCCGATTATAATGAATTTTGATTTATTGTATACAGGAGCGTAGCATTTTGCTGGGTAGAAATGTAAAGAATCGCTTTGGCATAAGGCTGCTGACGATTGCTATGCTGTGCGTGATGATCCCAGCAGGGATCATTTGCGTACAGTGGATAAAAAACGTGCAAACCATGCTGCGGGAGCAGCAGGCCGAATACACTCGTGCACGTCTGGCTCAGGCCGATACGGCGCTGACGCTGATGGATCAGACCGTCACGCGCCTGTATCAATCGCTGATGACCTCCGAGGAGGTCAAGGCATACAGCAAGGTGCTGGACGGCGCATACCTGGAAAACGAAAAAGCGCCTTATGCCGATATCCAGCGCACGGCGGCCTACGTCAGCCTCAAGGCCTCTGTGCGCGATCTGCTGCGCACTTCGCAGGACAGCAGCGATATCATCAATTCGATCTATTATTATGACGCGACCAAAAACGTGGTGATTACCTATCCGCGCATGGACTCCACCATCGAAAAGTTCTTCGATCTGATGTGGCTGCAGGAGCTCAACGCCACTTCCCGCAGCAGCACCACCCTGCCTGTGCGCACCATTTATCCCACGCCCACCGAGGCATATCAGGTAATCAGCGTAATCTATAAGCCCATTATTCGCGGCGCGGCGACAACCTATATCGTCTTTAACCTGGATGCGGAAAGGCTGTATAAAAGCTATATCCTCAATGGCCAGGAGGATGCGGATGATGTGACGATCCTGACGGCAGGGGATGGGCAGGTGCTGCTGGCCGGGCAGGCTGGGGAGCTGCTCGATCCCAAGCAGGCGGTGGCGCTGTACCAGGAATATCTGCCCGGCGAGCGTCCGCTGGAGGACTTTTTGCAGGAAAAAGAGGATTTTCTGCAGTATAAGCAGGGCAAGCTCTGCGCCAAGCGCTATATTTCCTCGCAGGATCGCAACCTGACCCTGATCTGCAATACCGAACAGCTTCAGCGGCAGATCAGCAGCTCGGCGGCGGCGGTCGGCCTGGTCATGCTGTGCATGGCGGCGATTATGATCGGCATGATGTTCTATGTCGGTCGGCAGGCCATTTATCCGGCGCAGGCTGTGCTGAACCATGACAGCGAAAAAATAGAAAAAATGCCTCTGCTGCTGCGCGGCACCGAGATGGAAAACCTGAGCCAGTGGATGCAAGAAAGCCGCGCCGCCATGCGCTATCATTACTGGAACTGGGCAATCCTGGGGCGCGTGCCCGTACAGCGCGAGGGGGAAATGCGCTACGAGCCGGCTGTCAGCGAGCGCTTTTTGCTGGCGGTGCTGGATGTGTTTAACGATGAGGGCCTGCCCAAGAACCGCGCCGCGGGCGAACTGCAGATGATGCATCGCTCCCTGAGGGAGAGCTTTGAAAGCCTGGGGCTGGAAAGCGTGCTGATGGCTGAAAACATGCTGCTGATCGCCATGCATTGCGAACCGGGGGATTTCAATCAGCGCAGCGGCCAGCTGGCCGACTGGCATCAGCGTGTGACCCAAACGATGGAATCCGCCAGCCTGCTGGCCATCGGCGGCTATTGCGAAAATATGCGCGACGTCAAGGAGTGCTGGCTGCGCGCCACCATGCTGCTGCGCTATCAGCGCATCAGTGGCAGCCGCCAGATGCAGTACGACCGGCAGGTGGAAAACTACGTATCCTCCGTGGGTCTGCGTATGTGGGAAATGAGCAGCCAGCTGAGCACCAACCTGCGGCAGGAGGCCTGGCAGGAGGCGCGGCTGAACCTTGAAAACCTGCGCGCAGAGCTGAAGGAGAGCATGCAGCAGATGGATTATCTGCATATCCGTCACCGCATGGTATACACCCTGGCCACGGTGATGGAGGCGTTTTCCAAGCATTGCGGCGCGCCCGAGCAGTTTAAGGATATCCCGCAGGATATGTATACCCGCGCGCTGAATATGGACAGCGTGGACGCGGTGATGGACATTTGCCATACGCTGATCAACCGCATGGAGGAAACCGAGACCGTCCAGGAGAAGCAGGAAACCAACGGCTATGTGCAGGCGCTGCTTGAAATGCTCAAGCACGATTGCGGCAGCAATATGAACCTGTCGGCTGCGGCGGACAAGCTGGGGCTGTCCTCGGTGTATCTGAGCAAGGTGTTCAAGCGTGTTACGGGCGTGAACTACACGCAGTATCTGACCGACTGCCGCATGGAGCGCGCCAAGGAGCTGCTGCTGGCTGATAATGCGCAGGTACAGGAGATTGCCGAGTCGCTGGGATACAGCCAGGGACATTATTTCAGCAAGATATTCAAGCAGTATACCGGACTGTCGCCCAGCGAATATATGCGCAAAAAGCGGATGGAGGGCTGAGTGCGCCCTATGCGATAACGAGCAAAAAGACCTTCTCTCACAGGGAGAAGGCTTTTGCTTTGAAGCGCCTGGTTTTTGCCTTTTTTACCCGAAAAAACGGAAATGTGTTGACCAGAATAAAAATTTTGATGTATAAAATGGCACACGCAGAGACAAAACAAACAAAAACTGCAAAATTGCGTTGAAATGTCCGATTCTTTGTCTTGCCGCGATGAAGAAAATCAAGTAGGCTGAAAACAGCAAATGCATCTGTGCAATGCAAAAAAAGAAGGAGGCTTTTATCAGATGAAAAAGCTGCTTGCTCTCGCGCTGTCGCTGGCGCTGCTGTGCGCTATGGCGCCCCTCGCCATCGCTGACGAACCCATCACCGTGACCGTCATCGGTCCTTCCTCCGCCACCAACTCTTCTAACGAAGGCTATAAGCTGGTGCAGGATTGGATCCTGGAGAACACCGGCGTGCTGATCAACCAGATCACCCTGGACGGCACCAACAACACCGAAAAGCAGAACGCGCTGCTGACCGGCGATACGACCATCGATGTGTGGTGGGGCGACTGGATGCAGTACAGCGAGTACGGCATGATCCGCACCATCAACGAGTATTTGGATGCCATTCCGAATACCATGAAAACCTGGGAAAACTTTGGCGGTTTGTCCACTGTGACTGACAGCGAAGGCAACGTATGGGGTCTGCCGCGCAACTGCAACCGCGTGTTCTATCAGTCCTTCATCCGCGAGGATTTCCTCAAGCAGCTGGGCTACACCGAGGAAACCTATCCGACCACCTTTGAAGAATTTGAAAAGTATCTGTACGCCGTCAAGGAAGCCGATCCCTTCGGCAACGGCGAAACCATCGCCCTGATCACCCGCGGCAATATGAAGACCATGGAATTCCACTTCCTGGGCGGCTTCACCAAGTATGGCTACTCCAATTGGCTGGACGAGACCGACGGCCTGGTCAAACCCTACTATCTGCAGGAAGGCTACTATGATTTCCTGGAGAAAATGCATCAGTGGTATGCTGACGGCATCATCCATAAGGAAAACTACTCCTGGGATACCAACACCGTAAAGCAGTATCTGGCCTCCGGCCGCGTGGCCGCCTCCGCCGCCTACTCTACCGATCTGTGCAACCAGTATATCAACCTGCGCGCCAACGTGCCCGAAGCAAAGTGGTGGGCCTCCGTCAACGGCATGACCCGCAACGGCGAGCTGTGCGAAACGCAGATCAAGGCGGAAAGCGGCGCGATGCTGTTCAACGCCAAATCCTCCGATGAAACCATCCGCGCCTATCTGAAGGTGCTGGAGTTCCTGTTCTCCGACTGGGGCAACAACTATAGCTCTCAGTGCGGCCCGCAGGGCATCTACTGGGATTACGATGTGGAAAACTACGGCGAGGAAGCCAAGACCCTGCATATCGTGAAGGCGCTGGACTACGAAGCGAAGGGCTATCCCAAGTATTCCAAGGACTTCTGGTACTCCATTGGTCTGCCGATGGAATCCGATTGCGTCATGTACGATGCGGACGGCGTGCAGAACATGCAGAACGAATGGATCCGCCATCAGGGCGATACCTTCGCCGCCAAGGCTCCCTTTGATATCAATATCAACTACAACACCAAGGAAATGACAGAAAATGTGATGAGCTACAACGATATCCAGACCAAGGTGGAAGAGGATATCATGAGCTTCTTCAACGGCCAGAAGGAACTGACCAAGGAAAACTGGGATAAGTTCATTCAGGAGCTGTACGGCATCGGCATGCAGGAATACTGCGAAGAGCTGACCCGCCAGTATAAGCACGCGAAGGGCCTGGATTAATCCCGTCCATCCCGCGGGGAGGGAAAGCGATTTCCCTCCCCCGGCCTTTATTCGCCCCGCATCGCCGTCTCCCGGCGCATACCCGAAAGGAGGCCCACGCCTTGGCCCGAAAAACAAAAGCGATAAACGACCGCCTGACCTGGCGGAAATCCTTTAATAAATACAAGCTGCTGTATTTGATGCTCATCCCGGGCGTTCTGTGGTATGTGCTGTTCAAGTACGCGCCGATGTTCGGCATTGTGATTGCCTTTGAAAAGTATCAGCCCTTCAGCGGGCTGAAAGGCATGTTCAACAGCAAGTGGGTGGGGCTATACTGGTTCCGCCGGTTCTTTAAGTCCATTTACGCCTGGCGGCTGATCCGCAACAGCCTGCTCATCAGCCTGAAAAAGCTGGTGGTATGCTTCCCCTCGTCCATCCTGCTGGCGATCCTGCTGAATGCGATTCCCGGAAAAATCTACAAAAAGTCGATTCAGACCGTTTCTTATCTGCCGCATTTCCTGTCCACCGTGGTGGTTTGCAGCATTGTGCGCACCGTTACCAGCGTGGACGGCGGCCTGATCAACATGATCATCAAGGCCTTTGGCGGAGAGCCGATCTTCTTTATCGGCCGCAACGAGTACTTCCAGGGCGTGCTGGTGATTACCGAGCTGTGGAAGACCATCGGCTGGAACTCCATCGTATACCTGGCGGCCATGACGGGCATCGACCCTGAGCTTTACGAGGCCGCGACTGTGGATGGCGCCAACTGGCACCATAAGATTCTGCATGTAACGCTGCCGGCAATTGCGCCGATCATCTCGCTGATGTTCATTCTGCGCTGCGGCGAATTGCTTAACGCCGGCTTTGAGCAGGTATTCCTGCTGTATTCCTCCGCCGTGTATGAGACCGGCGACATCATCGATACCTATGTTTACCGCGAGGGCCTGGTCAGCCTGAACTATTCCTATTCAACGGCCGTCAACGTGTTCAAATCCGTCGTCGCGCTGGTGATGGTGCTTGGCTCCAACTTTGTCGCCAAGAAAATGGGGCAGGAGGGGATCTGGTAAGCTATGAAAAACGTCACGAGAAGCGAAAGAATCTTTATTATCGTATCGTATATCCTGCTGGGCCTGCTGGCGGTGGTCACCATTGTGCCGCTGCTGAGCGTGCTGATCACCTCCTTTGTCAGCGCGTCGGAGATTGCCCGGCGCGGCCAGTTCATCCTCTGGCCGGAGGTTTGGGATACTTCGGCTTACGGTATTCTTTTTAAGACCGATAAGCTGTATACTGGTTATGCCAACACGCTGTTTGTGGTCATCGTGGGCACGGCGCTGAGCATGTTCCTGACGATTACCCTGGCCTACCCCCTCAGCAAGCGCGAGCTGCGCGGCCGCAACGGCATCCTGGGCATGGTGTTCTTTACCATGCTGTTCTCCGGCGGCATGGTGCCCAACTACATTCTGGTGAAGGAATTGGGCCTGCTCAACAGCCGTTGGGCGCTGGTGCTGCCCTATATCTGCAACACCTGGAACATGCTGATCATGCGCAACTTCTTCTATGCCATTCCGGACGCATTGGAGGAGGCCGCGTATCTGGACGGCGCCAATCAGTTTACCATCCTGATCCGCGTGATCCTGCCGCTGAGCCTGCCATCCATCGCCACCATCGCCATGTTCTACGCTGTTTCCTTCTGGAATGCGTGGTTCCCCGGCGTGATGTACCTGACGGACGCCAAACTTGTGCCTGTGCAGAACGTGATGCGCACCATCATCATTTCGGCCACTGCAGCGCTGGAGGATATGGGCGTGACCATCGACGATGTGCAGCAGGCCCCCACCTCGCATACCCTCAAGTGCGCTTCCATCGTCGTTACCACCCTGCCCATTCTGTGCGTGTACCCCTTCATTCAAAAGTACTTTGTCAAGGGCGTAATGGTCGGCTCGGTCAAAGGCTGATTCGCCCGGAAAGGAACCGAACATGCGGCTTTCCACTTCTACCAACATGCTTTATCCTGTGCAGCGCGCGGAGCATAGCCTGGATACCATCCGCACCCTGGGCGCGGCGGGCTTTCAGGTGTTGGACTGGTGCGCTACGGCATTCAGCAATCAGGATACCGTGCGCGGCGAAAATCCCTTTACCACCTCGGAATGGCAGGGATGGATTGGAGCCCAGCGCAACGAGGCGGACAAGCTGGGCATCGCGTTCAATCAGGCGCATGGTTCGATGTATGATTACTTCGCCCAGGACGATCACACGGCCTGGCTGCATCAGATGACCGAGCGCATCATGCAGGCCTGCGTGATGCTGGGCATCGATACCATTATCTATCATCCCTATGAAGCGCCGGGCTCACGCGAACTGCAGAATATCGACGCCTGCCGCCGCGCCAATGTGGAATATCTGCGCCGTGCGGGCGACATGGCCGGCAAGTATGGCCTGCGCATCGCGGTGGAGAATATGCTTAGCAATCGCAGGATGGACGGCAGCGTGTATTGGCGCTACTGCACCCATGCCGAGGAGCTGGTGGATCTGGTGGATGCAATCGACATGGAAAATGTGCAGATCTGCCTGGATGTGGGTCATGCGCATTACATGGGCGAAAACCTGTACGATACCATCAAACTGTACGGTAAGCGCCTGATTGCCCTGCATATCCACGATAATAACCGCATGGATGATCTCCACCTGCTGCCCTTCCATGGCACCCTTAAATGGACGTGCTGCTGGGCCTGCGCGCGGTGGATTACGCGGGCGATTTCACCTTTGAAATCCAGAATGCTACGCGCCGCGCGCCGGAAGAACTGTACCCTCAACTGTGCCGCACGGCATTTGAAATCGGTCAATATCTGCTGCGGCGCTATGACGCGCTGGCGTAAGGAAAGAAGGCACTGCTTATGACAAAGCTGGAAAGATTGCTGCGTCGGGAGGGGCTGTTTATCGGCGCGCACCGCGGCTATTCCGAGCGTTATCCTGAAAACACGCTGCTGGCTGTGCAGGAGGGCATTGCCCTGGGCGTGGATCTGGTGGAGGTGGATGTGTATCTGTCGCGCGACGGCGTGCCGGTAATCGCCCATGATAATCACCTGGAGCGCTGCTCCAACGGCACGGGCAACATCCATAATTACACCCTCAAGGAGCTCAAACAGCTGGATTTCGGCATCCATCGCGGCATTGTGTACGAGGGACTGCATCTGCCTACGCTGGAGCAGTTTTTAAGCTATATGCGCGATTATCCGGATGTTTTGACCGATATCGACTTCAAAGTGTACGATTACACGCTGGATACGGTCAAGGCGGCGCTGCCGCTGATTGAGCAGATGGGCATGATGGATCGCTGCGTGTTCAACTGCGTGGACTGCGATATCGTATCCTACCTGACTGAGCGCGTTGGCCGCCGGGTGATCGGCGCGCCGCACGATTATCCCTGGCAGGTCAATTTCCATCCCGGCCCGAACGGCACGCTGAGCGAGCTGTGGGGTATCTGCATTCCCTATAACATGTTGGACGATACCCATGTGCAGATATGCCACGATCATGATATTACCGTCATCTGCACCCCAGCGGATACGCCTGAGCAGGTTGCCCGCGCGATGCACTATCAAACCACCCTGCCGCTGTGCAACGACCCGCGGGCTTATCTGCGCGCCGCCGGACGGCTATAAGAACGTAAAAGAAAACGGCTGATTGGAGATTGCTCCAGCCAGCCGTTTTTTGTATTGTTCAATCAGCGTCAGGTTTTGATTTCTTCCTTGCGCAGCCGTTCATACAGGCTCAGGCGGATTTCCCGCTCCAGCGCCCAGCATTCATCGGGCTCGCAGGGGCACTCCACGCGCATGGTGACGCGCAGCGCGTCGCCTGCGATGGCGGTGTACAGGGTGGGCGTGTGGGCAAGCCCTAGCCGCGCGGCCAGCAGCGCGCATTCCTCCGTGATGGCCTGCTGCGCGCGCATCATATCCTGCCCCACGGCTACGGTGATATTCACCTGCGCCACGATTGCCCCGCGGGAACGGCAGGCTACGGTGCGGATATCGCCGTTGGGGATGGCGTACAGCGTGCCATCTGTGCCGCGCAGGGTGGTGGTGCGCAGCGACATGGCCTCCACCTTGCCAGTGCAGTTGGCCAGCGTCACAATGTCGCCCACAGTGATGTTGCCCTCCATCCATAGGAACATGCCGCTGATGATATCCTTCACCAGCGATTGCGCGCCAAAGCCAAGGGCAATGCTGCCGATGCCGGCCACGGCCAGGAGCGAGGCCAAATCCACCCCGAAGATGCGCAGCACCACCAGCGCGATGAAAAAGTACATCAGATAGCTCATCACGCTGCCAATCAGCGACCGCAGCGTTTCCACCTGCTGCATGGTGCGGCGCGTGGTGCCGGGGCGATAGCGCAGGTGCTTGTTGAGCAGGCGGCGGAATAACCGCAGCAGCAAAAGACCGATGATAATCGCCGCGCCGGCCGTAAGCAGGCGCGTGAGTATCACCGGCAGTTCTTCATAAAATTTGGACAGCACGCTGGCCGCGTGCCGCAGATCCTGACTGATGGAAACATCAGGCGCGGGAGAAGCGGTGGGCTGCATGGCGAACGCTCCTTTTGTCAATCAGCGGGCGGATAGCGCCAGCAGCGCCGCACCAACCAGACCGCTAAGCGGATAAAGCGCAGGGGTTTGAAGGTAGGTGTCCAGATCGTTCAGCTCCGGGGCTGTGATATAGCCGTTTTGCAGCTGGCGCACATATTGCCGCACGCGGGGCAGCAGACCCTCGCGCTGCATTACGCCCCCGCCCAGCAAAATGCGCTCGGGCGATACAGTCATCAGCGCGTTTACGCACACCTGCGCCAGATAATAGGCTTCCAGATCGAAGGCCGGGTGATCCGCGGGCAAATCGCGGGCAGATACGCCCCAGCGCTTTTCCATGGCGGGTCCGGCGGCCAGCCCTTCAGCGCAGTGCTGATGGAAGGGGCAAAAGCCCTCCGGCGTGGGATCGTCCGCGCGCGGAGCCAGCAGCATATGCCCCCATTCGGGATGCAGCATACCGTGCACCAGGCGATCTTCGCAATATAGCCCGCCGCCAATGCCCGTGCCTATCGTCAGGTACAGGCAGCTATGCAGACCGCGGGCTGCGCCCAGGCGAACCTCGGCCAACGCGGCGGCGTTTACATCGGTATCGCAGGCAAAGGGCACGTTTAGCGCACGGCTTAGCGTCTGGCATAGGGGATAGCCCTGCCAAGCCAGCTTGGGCGTGTGCAGGATGGCGCCGTACTCGGGCGAATCGGCATGCACCTGCGCCGGGCCGAAGGTGGCCACGCCCAGCGCGCAGATGGCATGCTGGGAGAAAAAGGCGATCATCTCCGGTACGGTTTCATTGGGCGTGCGCGTGGGCAGGGAGTGGGAGTGCAGGATGCGGCCATCCGCATCCGCAATGCCCAGCACCATTTTGGTGCCGCCCGCTTCCAGTGCACCGTATAGCTTTGTATCCATAGTAATCAGGCGGATTAGAACAGCTCGGAGTTCTGATCCAGCAGCTCGCGCTGCTGCTGCAGCAATTGCAGCAGCTTATCGCGGTAGGAGCGCGCAGAGGCGCGCAGATCCTCCACCTGCTTGCGCAGAGCGTCGCATTCTGCCGTCAGCGCGGCGGATTGGCCGTTCTGCGCCTGGGCGTTGGCGTTGGCCAGGATGGAGTCAGCCTCACGCTTGGCCTCGGCGATGGTGTCATCGTACATCTTCTGCGCGCGGGCCAGCAGGCGCTGGGCGCTGTCGGAAGCTTCGGCGTTGGCGTCGCGCTGCGGCTGGGGAGCGGGCTGGGCGTACATCTGCGTGCGCGAGGCCTGCGCCAGGCGCGCCTGCAGATTGGAGATTTCCTCCTGCATGACGATCATTTCGTCGCAGATATCATCCAGAAACTCGTCTACCTCTACGGGGTCATAGCCGCGAACCTTGGTCTTAAATTCCTTTTCTTCGATCATGGCGACGGTGATAGGCATGGAAAACGGCTCCTTTCGTGGCTGCAATGATATTCCGTTGATAAGGAAACAGGCCATCTTTGCGGATGGCCGATGATGCTTTTACATGACCGCGCTGTTGTACTCCGCGCCTTCATGATCGGGTACATAGCCCTGAGAGGGCTGCTGCTCCGAAAAAGCGGGCTGCTGAGGCTGCGCGTATACGGGCTGCGGCGGGGCGAAGGGATTAACCGGCTGCTGATAGGCGGCCTGACCATAGGGCATCTGCCCCTGCTGCGGCGCGAAGGGGGATTGGAAAGCGCTCTGCTGCATGCCGGGATTGGCGCGCTGCGGGGCGCGGGATTGTGCGTTCATCTGGGTTGTGGTGCGGTCGGTATACACCTGCATGCCGGCAGGCGCCAGCAGATACACGCCCACGCGGGCGGAAAGCCGCGTCATGGTGCAGCCCAGGGAGAAGCAAGCGCCGTTGAGCGTATCGACATAGCGGCGCACCTCGGCCTGATCGGCAATGCTGTCCATCACCGCGATGACGCAGTCGCCCGTGCGCAGGATGCCGATAGCGTTGCGGCAATCGGCGATGCTGCGGGCGTTGACCACGCAGGCGGAAAGCTGCTTGGCCGGCGCGCCCTGCTGGGGCTGCGCGGCGGGCTGCGCCTGCTGAGGCTGCTGCGCAATGCCAGGGAAGGGCACTACGTTTTCAGCTTCGGGCTGCTGGGGCTGCTGCGCGTGCTGGGCAGAGCGGCGATTGCGCTGCTGGGGCTGATAGCCCTGCTGCAGGGGAGAGGCGGAATAGGCGGGCTGCTGCATCTGCGGCTGGACAGGCTGCTGCGGCTGCTGGAAGGGCTGCGCCTGATAAGCCGGCTGCTGATAGGTGTTTTGCTGATAGGCAGGCTGCGCGTAGGGCTGCTGATAGGCAGAAGCCTGATAGGCGCTTTGCTGCGGCTGAGGATCATAGGCCGGCTGCGCATAGGGCTGCGCGCTCTGCTGGGGCGCGGCCTGCTGCTGCGGCTGGGCATAATAGCCCGAATCGCTGGCCGCCGGGGCGGGATTATAGGCCGCTTCCTCCTCGGCGCGGGGGCCGTTGAAGAAAGAATTGTTGGGGCCAAAGAAATTTTTAACGCTGTCCATTAAATTGCGGAAAGCCATGGTTCCTCCTCATACGGCGGCATGCCGCCCGGTTGGCAAATTGCCCGAAATAGCACGAGCATACCCTGCCTATTATACACAAACGTTGAAGAATATGCAACCTTTCAGGGCGCGGAGAATGTAAATTTCAGACCGTTTTACTTAAAATACCAGCACAACGGAGCCGACGGAGAGAATATTGCTCAGCTGCGGCACGATATGCGCCTCGTTGGAATCCTGGCTGATGATGGTAACGGGCAGGAAGTAGTTGCCGTCGGGCTGCACGACTACCACGCCCATTTCACCGTCCACCGTGGTGATGGCGTTGGCCGGCACGGTCAGGCTGTAAATGCTTTCGGACAGCTGCACATGGCAGGAGCGAATGTACAGCACGGGCGATACGTCGCCCACCACGCTGAGGCGCACCAGCAGCTCGCCCTCCGAGCGGGTGACGGATTCCACTGTGGCTGAAACGCGGGTGTTGTCAAAGCTCTCCACCAGCAGCTCGTAGGATGCGCCCACCGTGGGCGTCCAGTTTACATCGTCGCACAGCATCAGCACCGTGTAGCCGCCCTGACGCACCAGGCGATAGACGGCCACCTCGTTGCGCCCCAGCGCAGCGGACTTGGGCAGATTGCCCTTGTACATGCTGCGCACCTCGGCGGGGGTGAAGCTGTCGTAGGTCTGGCTGGAGAGCACGCGCTCGTAGCCGTCGGTATAAAAGCTGATAATGCCCGGATCGGCTGCCACGAATGGCTTCGTCCAGGTTTCAATGCGCTGAAGCTGCGTCTTTTCATCGTCGTAGAGACGGCTCAGCTTCTGATCGTCGGAATACTTCTGCTTCAGATAATAGGAACGCTCGTTGATGATATCGCTGAGCAGCTCCTCCTGGTTAATCAGGTTGCCGCTTTTGCCCTGCACCAGCGATTGCGTTTCCTGCGCGCGCTCAAGCACGCTGGAATTGAAGCGCTTCAGCTGCGAATCGGCCTCCACGTTGGTTTCGGCCAGCAGGGTCTTTTGGTATTCCTTGATCTGGGTGCGGTAGTTGTTCAGCGTCGTCCACTCGCGGGTGTTAAAGCCCGAGGTGTACACCGTGCACACGTCGCTGCCGCGCGTGACCACCTCGCCCTCGTTGGCAACGTAGTCAATCTGGGAGATGCCCTCTTGCGTGTACATGACCTCGTTGCGCACAATCAGCGCGTCGCCCGTATAGTTGGAGCCCAGCGTGCCCGCGCTGACATAGGCCGTGCGCGTCTGCCGGTTGCCCAGCAGCTGGGATACCGCGATGGCGCCCAGCACGATGATCAGCACGCCGATGACCGCGCCCAGAACCAGATTGAGCCTGCCATAGCTGCGGCGCCTGGGCGCGTGATAGGACTGCTGCCGCTGCGGAAAGGGATCGGGCTGCTGCGGCTGATAGGCGCTTTGATAGTATTCGTTGGGCTGCTGCGGCACGGGCGGCTGACCCGGCTGGGGCGGATAGGGCTGCCCCTGCTGCGGGGGATAAGGCTGGGCCTGCTGGGGCGGATACGCCTGTCCCTGCGGCGAGTAGGGCTGTCCCTGCGGGGGATAGGGTTGCCCCTGGGGCTGAACAGGCTGCGCATAGGGCGGCGGCGCGCCGGGTCCCACCTGCTGCTGTACGGGAGCCTGCGGCTGGGGCGGGGCGTAATAAGGCTGCCCGGCGCCCGGCTGCTGGCCACCCGCGGGGACGGCGGTGAAGCCGCGCTGCTCATAGCCGCTGTTTTGATTGTTATTGTTAGGGGGCGTTTGCATGCAAAACCTCCGTGAAAAAGCAAAGATAGGTCAAAAAATCAGATCCGTTCAGCCACGGCTTGGGCGATACGCAGCCCGTCCACTGCCGCGCTCATGATGCCGCCCGCAAAGCCTGCGCCTTCGCCCGCGGGATACAGCCCGCGCACGTTGGATTGCAGCCCTTCATCGCGCGGAATGCGCAAGGGGCTGGAGGAGCGCGCCTCCACGCCGGTGAGCACTGCGTCGGGATGATCAAAGCCGCGAAGCTGGCGGGCGAAAATCTGGATGCCGCCCTTGAGCCCGGCCGCCGCATAGGCAGGCAGCACGGCACGCAGATCGGCCATGGTCACGCCCGGCCGGTAGGTGGGCGTGACGTCGCCCAGGGCGCGCGAGGCGCGGTCATGCAGAAAATCTTCCACACGCTGGGCGGGCGCGCGGTAATCGCCGCCGCCTGCGGCAAAGGCCGCCTGTTCCCATTGCCGCTGCAGGGTCAGGCCGGACAGGGGATGCGCGTCGGGAAAATCCTGCGTGCGTACATCCACTAACAAGGCAGAATTGGCGTTTTGTCCATCGCGGGCATATACGCTCATGCCGTTGGTGCATACCCCGCCCGCTTCGCTGGCCGCGGCGATGACCTGCCCGCCGGGGCACATGCAGAAGGAGTATACTCCGCGGCCATCGGGCAGCTTGGCGTGCAGCTTATATTCCGCCGCGCCCAAATAGGGGCTGCCTGCCGCCGCGCCGTACTGCGCGCGGTTGATCAGGCTTTGCGGATGCTCGATGCGCACGCCCACCGAGAAGGGCTTTTGCGCCATTGTCACGCCTGCGTCGTAGAGCATGCGGAAGGTGTCGCGCGCGCTGTGGCCAACAGCCAGGATCAGCTGCTCGCAGGGCAATTCCTGCTCCTGCCCGCGCTCGATATAGCGGATGGCGCGCAGCGCGCCGTTCTGCGTTTCAATGCCCGTTAGTCGCGCGCCAAAGTGCACCTGGCCGCCGAGACGCAGAATTTCCTCCCGGATGGAGGCGACCGCCTGCGGCAGGCGATCAGTGCCCACATGCGGGTGCGCCTGATAGAGAATGCTCTCGGGCGCGCCGTGCGCATGCAGGATGGTCAGCACCTGGCGGCAGCGGGGATCCTTGATGCCCGTGGTCAGCTTGCCGTCCGAAAACGCGCCCGCGCCGCCCTCGCCGAACTGCACGTTGCTGTTT
>ERZ1026884.652-NODE-652-length-21854-cov-8.165833_pt1 | contig 21854 bp, 16 predicted proteins | sample MGYA00380172_ERZ1026884 | MGnify/ENA primary metagenome ERZ1026884 (study PRJEB33269, sample SAMEA4719808) | human gut metagenome | biome: human-associated habitat; feature: organic feature; material: feces | place: Cameroon | collected 2013-10 ... | reverse complement strand
AATCAATAGACTCTAGTTTTACTTTTTATTCACAATATCCGTTAATACAACAAACAAATCTTCAATATTGATTGGTTTTGCGATATGACCATCCATACCAGCATCTATCGCTTTTTTCTTGTCTTCCTCAAACGCATTAGCCGTTATTGCCACAATAGGTATGCATGCTTTTGCCTTGTCTTGTAAGTTTCTAATTTCACACGTAGCTTTATATCCATCCATTTTAGGCATTTGAATATCCATTAAAATGACATCATATGTACCAACCGGATTTTCTATGACCTTATTCACACACTCAATACCATTCTTCACACGATCTACAACAAGTCCTGCACGCTCTAATATGGTTAGTGCAATCTCGGCATTTAAATCATTATCCTCAGCCAAAAGAATATGTTTCCCATCAAGAATTTTATTGTCAACTTCACAATTCTCTTCTTGTTTATTCAAATAATATTTTTCATCCGCAATTTTATATTTCAACGTGACAATAAACGTACTCCCCTTACCAAGAACACTCTTCACATCAATTGTTCCACCAAGAAGATCCACATATTTCTTTACAATGGCCATACCAAGACCTGTACCACTAATTTTACTGGATGTCATTCTTTCTCTTGAAAAAGATTCAAAAATCTTATCCAAATACTCCTGACTCATACCAATACCAGTATCCGCAATACTTGTACGAACAATCATATATCCAGGCTCATCACATGAAAGCTCATCCACATTCACTTCAACAGAACCATTTGAAGGCGTATACTTAAGGGCATTACTTAAAATATTCACAAAAATTTCTTCAACCTTAGTTACATCGGCCATGACATGTTTATGCTCAACATTAAACGTGTACCTCACATGAATATTCTTTTTCTTCGCCTCATCCTCAAACATTTCAAACAATCTTTGTCTTATATCTTCAATATTCGCATAGTTTTCTTCCAATTCCATATGACCGCTTTCTATGCGAGCCATATCTAAAACGTTATTAATAATTGATAGAAGAATATTTCCCGCCTTTTGAAGTTTATTTAAATGCTCTACAACCTTAGACAAATCATTATCTTTCAATTCATTCTTCATAAGTTCAGAATAGCCCAAAATCGCATTCATAGGCGTACGAATATCATGTGACACATTATGCAGAAATTGCGTTTTGGCAAGATTTGCCTCCTTAGCACTCGCCTCTGCTTGTCTTGCCTTTTGTAAAAGTAGAAGAATTACAATAATAATACTAAAGCCTAAAATAAGAACAACAGCCAAATGATCTTTTAAAAAACTATAAAAAGTCGTTTTATAAGCCGTACTATCATACATCGCAATCGCACTTGTCAACATATCCGAAGGCATAGCCTTTATCGTCTTATTCAATATGGATAATAGTGTTGCCTGCCCATCTTTAACCCCAAAACAAGCCTCCATTGTCTTTGTCAGAGGAATACTCTTTAAATTTTTATCATTGCCATATCTTAACACTTGACTCGATCCCATGATAAAACAATCCACTTTACCATGTACAACCATATTCGCAGCATCGTTGATTGTATCACAATCTACGAGTTTCCATTGCGGATAATAATACGCAATATGTTGTTTTAAAGCCACCTTGTTTTTCGGTACAGCTACCACATATGAATTATTCTCATTAAAATCTTCCTTTTCCGTAACCGCCATTAAACTATACGTCCAAGCCGTATTCGAAAGTGCATACCTCTTCTTTTCGGCAACATTTGAATTTCGACTCGCATAATAAATCACATCAATCTCTTTATTCTGTAAAGCTTCAATCATTTTGTCATAATCATCAAAAGCCTGTATATCAAATTTTAATGTATGATTACCCAAACAATCTTTGGCATACGAAATATATTCAGACAGTGTACCACGAATCTCTCCACTCTTTTTGTCCATTGAAAACACAATAGGATCATTATTTAAAAAACCAATTCGAATACCACCATGCTCTTCTAACCATGACTTTTCAACACCTGTTAAAATTTGCGTATAATCCAAAGTAAAATATTTCTTATACAAATCCGCCTTGAAAAAAGGACTATCACTATCCAATTGACGCATCGCATAATCCAATTCTTGTTTAATATCACTACGCTCTTTATTCATCACAAAATAAATGCCAGACTTACCAATCGTAGTTACACTAGAAATCCCTCTTTCAGACCAAATCGACTCTTCTAAAGACACAAAACAATCAATCTCATTATTCGCTAATTTCTTTTTAACATCCTCATTACCACTTACATTGACATGCTCAATATGAATACCATACTTATTCTCCCATTCTGTAAGCATATTTTCAGGCTCAGTACCTTTAAGTACACCAATACGCTTACCATCCAAAGACTTAAAATCCGAAGACACAATATCCGTATCCGATAAATCCGCATACAAAACATACTTTTCTTCACCCATCGTTTCCTCAGAATAAAGCATTTCTTTAGCACGATCATCCGTATATGAAATATCACCCATGATATCAATCTCACCATTTTCGAGCTTCTCGAAACAGTTTGACCAATCACACTTCACATACTCAAATTTCCAACCCGTATACCCAGCCAAAGCCTGCATTAATTCATAACCACAACCACGCCTTACACCATGTTCATCCACATAATTAAATGTATCTTCAAAAGATCCTACACGAATTATCTTCTGTGTTTCATCCGCTAAACAAGGCATACACAGCGTGAATACCATAAATATACTTATACATACTGCCCCAACCCTTTTCATTATTTTATTCATAACTTTCTCCATAACCAACATAGCCCTAATCTATGTTAAAATTATATATTATTTCACATTATTTCACAAATTTCAGTCAATAAAACTCAGAATGTTTTTCAAAAAAAAACTAACCATTCAGTTCAATACCACTACCAATAAAAAAACTAGAATCATAAAGACTCTAGCTCTTTGTTTCTATTGGACCACTATGAAATTCTCTTTCAATATCTGGACTATATAGTTTACTCCACTCTTCTTTAGCCAATCTCTTCTAGGCTTATCTATTTCATCTAGAATATATGGCATCTGGCACACAACAAGTTCAGTATCCGTTATTGTTTTCTTTAAAATCTTAATATATAAAGAAACCATCTCTACAAATTAAACCCACATTCGTTTAATCTACATTATCTACGAATCTGTCAGGAATTAATTCATTCTCTTTGTATTTGAATACATATTGCTTGTTTAAATCTTTATTCTTTAATGAAAACCACACTTCTGTATCCGACTGTTGAGTGATTGAATCCACATAATATGCTTCATCCTCAATTTGATCATTTGCACTTTCAATCAATTCCTCATCTGAATAAGGGATTGATGTTTGAACTTCTTTAGTTTCTCTAAGTTCCGGCTGTGCTTGTGTACAACCTGTTAGTAACATTAGTAATATTAATCCTAATCTTTTCATACAATTCTAAACGTGTTCTCCTTTGTGTTGATTTCAACTGTGATATTATTACTAAAAGTGGTCTGTTGAACATGATCATTGATGATTTTATGTTCTACCATTTCTTCATTTTTAATTTTTTGATAAAATTCTAGAACAACATTTGCACGTTTAATTCGATCTGCTATGGACAAACCATCTGAACCAAAATTACCATCCACATTATCATACGGTGCATTTCTTACCACATATGGAATGCCACCATTTAATAACGCATACAACATGTAGTCTTCATTTTTTTGATCCATTGGCCAAGGCAAAATGAAACAGTCATGATATACAAGATTAAATAAAGGTACAGGTATACCCATTCTTTTCTCATTTTCATCTTTCATCATAAACTCATAAGGACCATAATGAGAGAACACAAGTTCACGCATTGCCCAATCACTACACTCCTCACTTGAAGGAATGATTCCTTTTGAGATCATATATTGAAAACAAGCCCTTCTATAATCCATGCACTCTTTTCTTGTCATCAAATGTTCTGGATTAAAACACTCATCCATTTCATTACAAGAAAATACATCCAAATACACGCAATCCAAATCAATATGTTTTAAGATCTCAGTGTAGTTTCTTTTTACATACTTCGGTGCAAGACTTGCACACAAATAGTTTTGTCTTCCCCCAGCCCAATTGGCATGTTCAAACACACTACCATCCTCTAATTGAATCGCTTCATTTTCATTATGTGTTCTAGCCGTATAGTAATAATCACGATACTGATCGTGTAAGCCAAATAAATCATTTTTCAAACTTAAACTATCCTGTAAATTCTTTAAACCAGCCCATCCACCAGCTTCAATACATGCCGGCAAATAATCCGGATGACAATTGTCGTAGCCAGGATCTGCCCAACCATCCAAATGAAGATAGAGTTTAGAAGAACCCAAACTATGAAGCTTTTGAATCATTCCCTTTACTGATTCAAAAGAATGAATCACATCCTCTTGCCCACAATAAAACCTAGAATCCTTTTCCGTATGCGCCTTAATACCCGTATGAACAACAGCACATTGTTGAAGTTCTGATATTTTAGAAAGTTTAACTTCTTTCTCTTTTAAACTCTTAAATAAACCAGTTTCTTTTACATACTCTCGATAAATCTTAGCAGCACGATTATAATCCATATTACTTTCAAAAGAATATCGGACAACACGCTTATATCGCATCTTACCTAGACTTGTTAACCACACAAATTGAAGCCTTGTCCCCTTGTCATCATGATCAATTGTATATTTAGAATCCCAAGGCGTTTCATTGATTGCGATATACCCTTTTCCATTATTCGTTTGACTAAGCCAAGGCATATAGGCAGCACAACTAGTAAACTGACCATCAAAGGCAATATGACTATAATCATACTCATAACGATTGGGAATCAGTAAACCTTGCATATAAGGAATCGTTGAATAGCCATCCTTATCTTCACACACAAAACTATCTGGAAAATGAACCTCTTTAATATTTTCATCCACTTTTGGAATCCACTCAAAATAATAATGGTTCGTACTATCTTCTTTCCAGATATATGTATCAAAATATTTATAAGTGCTATAAATACCTTTACCTAAACCTGTCACTCTTTCCTCTGACTTGATGAAATCATCACTAAAATATATCTTCTGATCATCCTTCGTTACATAAAACGAATCTAGATTCTGAATCCAATTTTCCATATACAAATACCTCTTCTAAATTATACCATATGAAAAAAAGTATCCATTACGATACTTTCTTTAAGATTCTTACTTCATAAGGCTTGAACTCAAGTGCATTATTAACAGGAACCTCTTCATTTGTTTCAATGTCAATGAAGTTACCTTGTCCATTAAAGCCTAATGTTTGAGCTTCATTTTTCATATTCATACAAATCCATAGACATTCCTTTTCATCTTGTCTTTGATAGATACAAGCCGTATTTGTGATACCAATCTGTGTATAGTCTCCATAAGATAAAGCGGAATGATTATGTTTTAGGTTGATTAACTTTTGAATGGTATCCGTTAATGCATTCCATTCAAAAATTTTGATTTCTGGTCTAAGCTGGGTATCATTCCAATTCTTTTTACCTTCTATACCCCATTCACTACCATAATAAATACATGGAATACCCGGCATTGTAAACAACATCGTATAAATTAAAGGCAATTGATTTTTATCCTCTAGAATAGATGCGACCCTTTCAACATCATGATTATCCACAAAGTTAAATAAATGTTTACCCGTATATAAGCACCATGGATCTTTGCCAAATTGACGATTCAATGAATATAGAATTTCATAGAAGTTAGCCGAATTAAAACTTGAATACAACCCCTTATAACACTCATAATTTGTGACCGAATCTAACATATTCTCATTCATCCACTGATTGTAGTCTCCATGTAAAGTTTCACCTAAAAGGAAGAAATCTCTACTTACATGATTGTGTAGAGTTTGTAGGAAATTTTTATCCAAACAATATGCGACATCCAATCTTAAACCATCAATCTTGAATTCTTCTTGCCAAAAATCCACTACGCTTAGAATATAATTTACGACTTCTTGATTTTGAAGATTTAACTTCACCAAGATATCATTGCCTTCCCAATTCTGATACCAGAATCCATCATTGTAGTGATTGTTTCCATTAAAATCAATATAGAACCAATCCTTATAAGGTGAATCCCACTTCTTTTCTAATACATCTTGAAACGCAAAGAAATCACGACCCACATGATTAAATACGGCATCTAATATAATTTTAATGTTGTTGCTGTGGAATTTTTCTATGACTTCTTTTAAGTCTTCATTTGTACCCAATCGAGTATCCAACGTTTTAAAATCCGTTGTATCATAGCCATGCGTACGACTTTCAAAAATTGGATTTAACATGATACAGTCTATTTTTAATTTCTTTAAATGCGGAATAAATTCCTCTAACTTATGAATTCTATTTACTAGAACATGATCATTCTCAAATGGCGCTCCACAAGCTCCAAAAGGATAGATTTGATAAAATACACTCTCACTTGCCCACATACTATATTACTCCTTTATGATATCTATAGCTTGCACTTGAATTAAATCCACCAAATCTTTTGGATCCATCTCAATCTGCATACCAATCTTACCGGCACTAAAATAGATTTTATCCTTATTTAATGCATCCTCATACATAAAGGTACGAAACTGCTTTTTCATTCCTAAAGGAGAACAACCACCACGAATATATCCCGTGATCTTATTAATATCCTTTACATGAATCATTTCACAAGATTTAACACCTGCTACTTTGGCACACTTCTTTAGATCCAATTCCTTTTCAACCGGAATCATATAGACTAAGTATTCCTTTGTGTTAGCTTGTGTAACCAATGTCTTATATACCTTTTCAACAGGCTGATTTAACATATTCGCAACATGAATACCATCCACCGGATCATTTTCCTTATGTTCATACGTATGCGCCTTGTATTCCACTTTATGCTGATCTAAAAAACGCATCGCATTGGTCTTTTGAATCTTTTTCATTCTGAAAACTCCTCTAATAATTCTTTCGCCACAAGAAACTTCGCTTTATGCTGCTCCATCGCTATCTTTTCAATATAGTGATGCGCCTTTTCTTCACTCCAATGATAATTTGAAATCAATACCAACTTACAATGATCCACCATCTTAAGCTCTAAATATTTCTTTTCGAGTCTATTGATTTTGTTTTCATACATCGCAATCTTCGATTTTAAACTCATCAACATTTGGAATGCTTCATACAAAACTTGTTTCTTAATGGGATACGACAAGACTATTATACCACTATCTTTACACTGATATAAAACTTGATCATAGATTTCAAGTTTACACACTAATAGAACAGAGGTGTTTAAACTCTTCGCAAAATTCAAAAGACCACTAATTGTTTGCGAATACAAAATCACTACAACATCAAACTGAGTATTCCTTAACTTACTTAAGGCATCATTATATGTTTTTGAAAGCACATATTGATAATTGGCCGTATTTTTTAATAAAGCTAAGAAATTCTCATTTCCTATTACTAATACTTTACTTGCCTCCATACATACTTACCCAACATAAATATCCACAATATCTTTCCCTAACACTTCTTTTAGCCAAGTCGAATTCTTCGCCTTTGACTTTGCTTCATCTAAACTTTGAGCAAGCTTTGTAGCATCATTACTTGCCACATCCGTACAAGGATCTGGTACCATCTTATTTTCAATACCCTCTAAACCAGCATAAATCAATAATGCATACGCAAGATAAATGTTACAACTACAATCCGGACTTCTTAATTCCATACGATTTGTAGAATGCGTTGCCGGAATACGAATCAATTGATTTCGATTCTGATACGACCACGTAACATATTTTGGTGCTTTATCTTTTCCCAAACGCTCATAAGAATGTTTTGAACGATTCAAAAACAAAGTCATATCCTCAATGCGATTTAAAATTCCCGCCATAAAAGGCATCATCAATTCTTCATGATCCTGAATACTCATATTAATATGCATTCCATTACCAGGGGCATCTTCAATGGGTTTTGGTGAAAAGTCCGCAACCAAACCTTGAATATTCGCTAATGCTTCTACGACCCACTTAAAAGTAGCCGCATTATCGGCTGCTTGTAAAGCCGTTGAATAACGAAAATCAATTTCATTTTGACCAGGCCCCATCTCATGATGAGAAACCTCAGGATCAATACCCATCTCAGATAATGTCAAACAAATCTCACGACGAATATTTTCTCCCTTATCCAAAGGAGCAATATCCATATACCCACCATGATCTAATGGAATATATGTATTATTTCCATTTTCATCCTGTTTAAATAAATAGAACTCAAATTCAGATCCAAAATTGATTGTGATTCCCTGTTCCTTCGCTTTTTTTACAGCCTTTTTTAAAATATATCTTGCATCCCTTTCAAAAACAGTTCCATCCGGATACTTGATATCACAATACATACGAATCACACTACCATCCATGCTACGCCATGGAAGAATTGTCATCGTATTTGGATCTGGATATAAAAACAAATCACTATGTACCTCATCTAAAAACCCATCAACGGCACTCGCATCAAAGCTAATCCCTTCCACAAAAGCCCTTTTCAATTCCGTTGGTAAAACTGAAACATTTTTCTGCATTCCATAAATATCAAAATAAGAAAGACGAATAAATCGTACGTCTTGTTCCTCACAAAAATTCAATACGTCTTCATAAGTCATAATTTTCACCTCGATTAATTAATACACTATTTTCATTTTATTTTCAATATTTTTTACATTTCTTTACAATTTCATGTTGACAACTTCAAATATTCGAATATAATTAGTTGCATAGATGGCAAGGACGCCAAAGAAAACATAGGTAAAACCTAGTGTTTTTAGTGTCCTTGCCCTTTTTTTATTTAAAGGAGAGCCATTTATGAAATCAATCGTAGAAGAAATTTTTGGAAGTAAAGTTTTTGATGAATCTGTCATGCGAGAAAAACTCGCAAAAGATACATATCGCGAATTAGAAAAAACCATTCGTGATGGTAAGCAATTAAATATCAAAATTGCCAATGCCGTAGCCCACGCTATGAAAGAATGGGCCATCGAACAAGGGGCTACACACTATACACACTGGTTCCAACCAATGACTGGTGTGACTGCAGAAAAGCACGATGGCTTTATCAACCCAGATAAAGATGGCAAAGTCATCATGGAATTTAGTGGTAAAGAATTAATCAAAGGTGAACCTGACGCTTCAAGTTTTCCTAACGGAGGATTAAGAGCAACATTTGAAGCTAGAGGCTATACAGCATGGGACCCAACAAGCTATGCCTTCATTAAAAACGGTGTACTTTGTATTCCTACCGCATTCTGTTCTTACTCAGGACATGCCCTAGACAAAAAGACACCACTACTTAGAAGTATGCAAGCTATTAATAAACAAGCTTTACGTATTGTAAAACTATTTGGCAATAACGATGTTCAAACCATTAAAACAACAGTAGGACCTGAACAAGAATACTTCTTGATTGATCAAAAATATTATGAACAAAGAAAAGACTTGATCTATACAGGACGTACACTATATGGTGCTCCATGTCCTAAAGGACAAGAATTAGAAGATCATTATTTTGGAACCATTAAGACTCGTGTTCAAGAATTCATGACCGACTTAAATAAAGAATTATGGAAATTGGGTATCTTAGCTAAAACAGAACACAACGAAGTGGCTCCTGCTCAACATGAATTGGCTCCGATCTTTACAACAACAAATATCGCAACTGACCACAACCAATTGACAATGGAATTGATTCAAAGAGTCGCAAAGAAACATGGATTGGTTGCTCTACTTCATGAAAAACCATTTGAAGGAATCAACGGAAGTGGTAAACACAATAACTGGTCATTATCTACAGACACAGGATTAAACTTATTAGAACCAGGCGATACACCACATGAAAATGCACAATTCTTAGTATTCCTTGCCGCTATTATTAAAGCTGTAGATGAACACCAAGACTTATTGCGATTAAGTGTAGCCACTGCTGGAAACGACCATAGACTAGGTGCTAACGAAGCTCCACCAGCAATCATTTCTATTTTCTTAGGTGATGAATTAACAGCAGTATTAAAGGCTATCGAAGAAGATAAACCATATGATGGAAAAGAAAAAGAATTAATGAAGATTGGTGCAACCGTTCTTCCAAAATTCCCTAAAGATTCTACCGACCGTAACCGTACTTCTCCATTCGCATTTACTGGAAACAAATTCGAATTCAGAATGCCAGGATCTAACTCAAGTATTGCCGGATGCAACATCGTATTAAATGCTGTTATTGCCGACGAACTTGAAAAATTTGCGGATATTCTAGAATCAAGTGATGATTTTGAAACAACATTACACGCATTGATCAAAGATACAATCAAAAACCACAAACGTATTATCTTTAATGGTAATGGATATGATGATTCTTGGATTGAAGAAGCTGAGTCTAGAGGCTTATTAAACTTAAAAACCACTCCAGATGCACTTCCTTACTTCAAGACAGAAGAAAACATCGCCTTATTTGAAAGACAAAGAGTTTTATCAAAAGAAGAAGTCGAATCAAGATATGAAATCTTGATGGATGAATATGTAAAACAAATCAACATTGAAGCATTAACTATGCTAGACATTGCCAAAAAAGACATCTTGCCTGCTGCAAGTAAATTCTCAAAAGAATTAACAGATACCATTGCGAACAAGAAAGCTATTGGCATTGACTTAACTTATGAATTAGAAACAGCTAAGAAAATCAGTGAATACTTAACCGACGCTTATCAAGCATTGGTTACATTGGAAAAAGATGTTGAAAAGTTACATGGAATCGATGACTTTGAAAAATCAGCATTCTATGTACGTGACTTCATCATTCAAGACATGGCAAATTTAAGAAAACCATGCGATGAACTTGAAGTTATTACTTCAAATAGTGATTGGCCATTCCCAACATATGGAAAATTATTATTCGGAATTCTATAAACCGGCAAATGCCCGGTTTTTCCGTCTATAAAGGAGATGTAATTTATGTGTACTATTATCGGATATAAATCATTAAAAATCACAAAAGAAACACTACATAAAGCTTTAGAAAACACATATACAAGAGGACCCGATGATGAAAGAATCGTATCGGTTGGATGTGGCTATCTAGGCTTTCAAAGACTTTCTATCATGGGACTTAGTCCTCTAGGCATGCAACCATTTGAAAGAGATGGAAATTATGTCGTATGTAACGGCGAAATCTATGGTTTTAGAACTATTAAAGAAGAATTAGAAAAATTTGGATATACATTCATTTCGCAAAGCGATTGTGAAATTCTTTTACCGCTTTATGAAAAATATGGTTTAGACATGTTTAAAAAACTAGATGCTGAATATGCCTGTATCATTTATGATGCAAAGAAAAACGATTTTATTGCTGCCCGCGATCCAATTGGAATCCGTCCATTATTCTATGGTTATGATAAAAACCACAATATCGTCTTTGCCTCCGAAGCAAAAAATATAGTTGGACTTGTCGAACAAATCATTCCCTTCCCACCTGGATACTATTATGCCGATGGAAAATTCACTTGTTATTTAGATGTCACAAAAGTAGATAAAGTCATTGACTCTGATCTAGACACAATCTGTACAAATATCCACGACAAGCTCGTTGAAGGTGTTAAGAAAAGACTAGATGCCGATGCTCCACTTGGATTCCTTTTAAGTGGAGGACTTGACTCTAGCTTAGTTTGTGCCATAAGCCAAAAGCTATTAAACAAACCCATTGAAACCTATGCGATTGGTATGGAAACCGATGCGATTGATTTAAAATATGCTAAAGAAGTCGCTGACTTTATCGGTAGCAACCACCATGAAATCATTATTAATAAAGATGATGTCTTAAATGCTATTAAACCCGTCATCAAAACTTTAGCAACTTTTGACATCACCACAATTCGCGCAAGCATTGGTATGTATCTCATCTGTAAAGCCATTCATGAACAAAGTAACATTCGCGTATTACTAACTGGAGAAATCAGTGATGAATTATTTGGCTACAAATATACAGATTTTGCCCCAAGCCCAAAAGAATTCCAACAAGAAAGTATAAAACGCGTACATGAACTTTACATGTACGATGTATTAAGAGCCGATCGTTGTATTTCCACAAACTCCATTGAAGCTCGCGTTCCTTTTGGAGATTTAGATTTTGTCAAATACGTTATGGCAATTGATCCAAAAAAGAAAATGAATACATACAATAAAGGAAAGTATTTACTTCGCCATGCCTTTGAAAAAGACAATATTCTACCATACGATATCTTAATGCGTGAAAAAGCGGCATTCTCTGATGCAGTTGGACACTCATTGAGTGATGATATTAAAGAATATGCTGAAAATTATTATACAGATACTGAATTTGAAGAAAAAATTAAACAATATAAATACTGTACTCCATTCACAAAAGAATCCTTATTATATCGTGAAATCTTTGAATCTTACTATCCAAATCAGGCAAGCATGATCAAAGACTTTTGGATGCCAAATAAAAACTGGCAAGGATGCAACGTCAATGATCCGAGTGCCCGTTATCTTTCAAACTATGGAGATAGCGGCAAATAGAAAGGTTGTATATTATGAATTTTGAAATTGAACACGATGCCTGCGGTATTGGTACCGTAGTCCAAATCGATGGTAAACAAAGCTATGATGTAGTCGATAAAGCATTACATATCGTAGAAAAACTAGAACACCGTGCAGGAAAAGATGCAAGTGGTAAAGTCGGTGATGGAGTTGGTATCTTACTTCAGATTAGTGATGATTTTTTTAGAAAAACATTAAAAAAAGAAAATATTAAACTTCCAGAATACTATGGAGTGGGTATGTTTTTCTTACCTAGAAACAAACTTTTATTAAATCAACACAAAAAAATGTTTGAAAAATTTGTTGAACAAGAAGGATGCGAATTCATCGCATGGAGAAAAGTTCCTTGTAATGAATCTATCCTAGGTCAAAAAGCTAAAGACTGCATGCCTAATATTTATCAGGCTTTCGTAAAAGGAAACAAGAATCTAGAAAAAAGATTATATGTGATTCGCCGTGAATTTGAAAAAAGCTGCAAAGAAACTTATGTTGCGTCTTTAAGCAGTCGTACCATTGTCTATAAAGGAATGTTTTTAGTATCACAATTAAGAAAATTCTATTTAGATCTACAAGACAAGAATTATAAATCTGCGATTGCGATCGTGCACTCACGTTTCTCGACAAACACTACACCATCTTGGCAAAGAGCCCATCCAAACCGCTATATTGCCCACAATGGTGAAATCAATACCATTCGTGCAAATGTCAATAAGATGTTAGCCCGTGAAGAAAGTATGCATTCAGAATTCTTGGATGAAAATTCAAGTAAGATCTTACCTATCATCAACACTTCAGGTTCCGATTCTGCCATGTTAGATAATGCATTAGAATTTTTAGTCATGAATGGCATGCCACTAGAAAAAGCCATTATGATCTTAATTCCAGAACCATGGAAACATCAAGCCATGGATCAAAAGAAAAAAGATTTCTATCATTACTATGCCACTATGATGGAACCATGGGATGGTCCAGCCGCTATTTTATTTAGTGATGGACAAAAAGTTGGAGCTGTACTTGATCGTAATGGTTTAAGACCAAGTCGATATTATCTAACAAGCGACAACTTGTTGATTTTATCAAGTGAAGTTGGCGTTTTAGACATTGATGAAAAGAAAATCATCAAAAAATCTAGACTTGAACCAGGCAAGATGTTACTTGTAGATACAGTCAAAAAAGAATTGATTGAAGACTACGATTTAAAGAATGAATACGCAAAGTCAAATCCATATGGAGAATGGCTAGACACTTACCTTTTACACCTTAAAGACTTGCCTGCTCCAGACAAAAAAACACATATCCATACACAAAATGAAAGAGATATTCTTTATAAAGTCTTCGGATATACTTATGAAGATGTAAAAGATATCATTTTACCTATGGCACGCGTCAAACTTGAACCAACAAGTGCGATGGGTACCGACATCCCTTTGGCAATTTATTCCAAAAATCATTTAAGTGTATTCCATTATTTTAAACAACTCTTCGCCCAAGTAACCAACCCACCAATTGATTCTTTACGTGAAGAAATTGTCACAGACACAACAATCTATATTGGAAGTGATGGAAACCTATTATTAGATCAGGCAAATAACTGTACTGTATTAGAAGTCAACAATCCAATCTTAACATCAAGAGATATGGATAAGATCCGCCAATTAAATCAGACAGGATTTAAAAATGAAACCATTTCTTTATTATTCTATCGAGGTACTTCTTTAAAAGAAGCTTTAGACAATTTATTTATTGAATGCGACAAAGCCTATAGAAACGGTGCCAACATCTTGATTTTAAGTGATAAAGGTGTAGATGAAGGTCATATGGCCATTCCTAGTTTATTAGCCGTTTCTGCTCTTGAACAACATTTAGTAAAAACGAAAAAGAAAACAGATGTATCCATCATTCTTGAAAGTGGTGAGCCTAGAGATGTACACCAATTCGCAACATTACTTGGCTATGGCGCTACAGCCATCTATCCATATTTAGCCCATGAATGCATTGAAGAAATGATTCAATTAAATATGTTGGATAAAGAAGTCAATATCGCAATTGATGACTATAATGAAGCCATTTTAAAAGGTATTGTCAAAATTGCTGCAAAAATGGGTATTTCAACTTTACAATCTTATCAAGGTGCCCAAATCTTTGAAGCCATCGGAATCTCAAAAGATGTCATCAACACATACTTCACAAATACCATTAGTGAAGTGGAAGGCATCACATTAGAAGATATTGAAAAAGATTTAATCTACCACCACGACCGTGCCTATGATCCATTAGGACTATCTACAGATACTAGTCTAGACTCCATTGGATTCCATAAGCTAAGAAAAGGTGATGGAAAAGAAGATCATTTATATTCTCCTGAAACGATTGTCAAACTTCAAAGAGCCACTCAAACAAATGATTATGACCTATTTAAAGAATACTCAAATGAATTAAATTCAAACAGTCAAAAGCATCATTTAAGAAGTCAATTGCACTTTAAAAAGACACAAGAAAGTATTCCATTATCGGAAGTGGAAAGTGAATATGAAATTGTTAAACGCTTTAAAACAGGTGCTATGAGCTATGGTTCTATTTCTGAAGAAGCCCATACATGTATGGCTATTGCGATGAACCGTTTGGGCGGTAAATCCAATTCTGGTGAAGGTGGAGAAAAACCAGAACGTTTAGGTACAGAAAAAAACTCAGCTATTAAACAAGTCGCAAGTGGACGTTTTGGTGTAACCGAAGAATATTTAGTGAGTGCTAAAGAAATCCAAATCAAAATGGCACAAGGCGCTAAACCAGGCGAAGGTGGACATTTACCAGGCAAAAAAGTCTATCCTTGGATTGCGAAAACAAGATATTCTACACCAGGTGTATCATTAATTTCCCCACCACCTCACCATGATATTTATTCTATTGAAGATTTAGCACAATTGATCTACGACTTAAAAAATGCCAATCCACAAGCACGAATCAGTGTCAAATTAGTTAGTGAAGCTGGTGTTGGTACAATTGCTTCAGGTGTTGCCAAAGCTGGTGCTACCGTAGTATTGATTTCAGGCTATGATGGAGGTACAGGGGCTGCTTCACAAAGTAGTATTCACCATGCAGGTCTTCCTTGGGAATTAGGTTTAGCACAAGCTCATCAAAACTTAGTAGAAAATGGCTTAAGAAGTCGTGTTTTAATTGAAACCGACGGAAAATTAATGACCGGAAGAGATGTTGCGATTGCCTGTCTATTAGGTGCAGAAGAATTTGGCTTTGCGACTGCCCCATTAGTTACAATGGGATGTATGATGATGCGTGTATGTAATCTAGATACTTGTCCTTTTGGTGTAGCTACACAAAATCAGAAATTAAGAAGTCGTTTTAAAGGAAAACCCGAATATGTCATGAACTTCATGTTGTTTATTGCACGTGAATTAAGAGAAATCATGGCAGAACTTGGCTATCATACAATCGATGAAATGGTCGGTCATACAGATAATCTTGAGGTAGATAAAGATGCGAATATGGATTATTCAAACATCTTGATGACTCCACACAATATTCATTATGATCCTAAAGATACATATAACTTTGAATTAGAAAAAACAGTGGATATGAAGGATTTGCTTCCTAAATTTATGCCTTATTTCAAGTCAAAGAAAGCTCATTCAGAAACTATTGAAATTTCAAGTACAGATCGTACAGTCGGAACGATTTTATCAAGTATCATCACAAAAGAATTTAATAACACATTAAAAGACGATACATATACGATTCATTGTAACGGTGGTGCTGGACAATCTTTTGGTGCCTTTGCACAAAAAGGAATGACTCTAGATGTACACGGAGATGCGAATGACTACTTTGGCAAAGGTTTATCGGGTGGTAAATTGATTATTCAACCTAAAAAAGACGCAACTTTTAAAGCGAACGAAAATGTCATTATTGGTAACGTTGCATTATATGGAGCTACAAGTGGTGAGGCTTATATTCGTGGTTTGGCAGGTGAGCGTTTTGCGGTTCGTAATTCAGGTGCTAGTGCCGTAGTAGAAGGTGTTGGAGATCATGGACTTGAATATATGACTGGTGGAACCGTTGTTATCTTGGGTAAAACTGGTAAAAACTTAGCTGCCGGTATGTCTGGTGGTACAGCCTATATTTATGATCCAAATCATGATTTATATACTCGTTTAAATAAACAATTGGTCAATACATATGAAGTTAAATCTAAAGTAGATAAAGAAGTATTAATAGATCTTTTGACTAAACATTATCAATATACAGATTCAGATGTTGCCAAAAACATCCTATCTAATCTTGATGAAGAATTATCCAACTTTAAAAAGATCGTTCCAAAGGATTATGAAAAGATCACAACATTGATTCAAGAACTTCAGGCCAAAGGCTATCATAAAGATGAGGCAAGTCTTATGGCTTTTGAACAGGTACATGCATAAGAAAGGATGAAATAGTATGGGAAAACCAACAGGATTTTTAGAATATGAAAGACAAGAAAACGAGGCCATCCAACCTCTTTCTCGTATCACAAACTTTAATGAATTTCATCCTTTTTTAGATGAAGAAACTAGACGTAAACAAGGTGCACGCTGCATGAATTGTGGCGTTCCCTTTTGTCAGTCTGCCATCAAATTAAAAAACATGGTGACAGGCTGCCCATTACACAACTTGATTCCAGAATGGAATGATGAAATCTATAATGGCAATGATAAAAGAGCTTTATCTAGATTATTAAAAACCAATCCATTTCCTGAATTTACAGGCCGTGTATGCCCTGCTCTTTGCGAAAAGGCATGTCTAAATGGCTTAGACCAAGAGCCTGTCACAATCAAAGAGAATGAATTATATACCATTGAAACAGCCTACAAAAACAATTGGATGGTTCCATATGTTCCTACCATTCGTTCTGATAAAAAGATTGCGATTATCGGTTCTGGTCCTGCAGGCCTTGCCTTAGCCCATGATTTAAATCATCGTGGACATTCTGTCACAGTCTTTGAAAAAGAAGATCATATCGGTGGATTATTGATGTATGGTATTCCAAATATGAAATTGGAAAAGAAAGTGATTCAAAGACGATTAAATATCTTAAAGTCAGAAGGAATCGACTTTAAAACCAATGTCAACGTTGGAAAAGATATTACTAAAAAAGAATTAGAACAAGAATATGATGCGATCATCTTTGCGTCAGGTTCTAAAAAAGCACGTGATTTAAACGTAAAAAATCGTGATTGTTCGGGTATTTATTTTGCGGTAGATTATCTTACAAAAGCCACAAAACATTTATTGTATGATACAGAAGAAATTTCTGCCAAATACAAAAATGTTGTGATTGTTGGTGGTGGTGATACGGGAAATGATTGTGTTGGAACAAGTATTCGTCAAGGGTGTGCAAGTGTTGTTCAAATTGAAATGATGCCTAAAGCCCCAGATGAAAGGCTTTCAAGTAATCCTTGGCCAGAATGGCCTAAGATCTGTAAAACAGATTATGGTCAAGAAGAAGCGATTGCCGTCTTTAAAAAGGATCCTCGTATCTATGAAACAACAGTAAAAGAATGTATTTTGGATGATAAAAAGAATCTAAAACAAATCAAGACTGTAAAAGTACAATTTAAAGATGGAAAGCTTGAGGAAGTAAAAGGTACTGAGCAAATCTTAGATTGCGATTTATTGTTGATTGCAGCAGGATTTATTGGTATTGAAGATGATTTAAAAACCAAATTTGAATTGGAAACAACACTAAGAAATACGATTGTGACACAACCAAATTCTTATCAAGTCAAAGACAAATATTTTGCGGCTGGAGATTGTCATAGAGGTCAGTCTTTGGTTGTATGGGCCATTCATGAAGGTAAAAAATGTGCCAAAGAAGTAGATGCCTATTTGATGGGTTATACGAATATGGAATAATTTAAACTTCATTTAAGCTTGTGGCTATATCCTTGTATTGTAAACAAGGAGGTACATGGACATGAAAAATGAAATGCCAAGAATTCCAAATTCAAATCATAAATTATTAAAGAAAGGGTCTAAACTCATTTTGAGTGCTGCTACTTTTGGAGTGGTTGCCGCCGGAAGTTTTCAAGGAGTCAACTATGTGGTTGATAACTATAATAAACAAAATACAACAGTACAAAGTACAAATGTAGTCAACACCTCTAGCAAATCAACTTCAGATGTAAGTACAGTGGCTCAAAATTGTATGCCTAGCATTGTATCTATTACCAACGTTTCGGTATCGGATGTACAAAATTATTTTAGTATGTATGGAAGAAACTCTAGAAGTAATCCATTCACGCAACAAGAAAGTACAAGCGTAGGTAGTGGTGTCATCATTAATAAACAAGATGGTGAAATCGATATTTTGACAAACTATCACGTTATTGAAAATGCCAAGACCTTGACTTGTACATTAGCGGATAATACAAATGTTGAAGCTACTGTAAAAGGTGTAGATGAAGATCGTGATTTAGCTGTAATTTCGATTAAGACAAGCGATTTAAGCAAGGATACATTAAAACAAATTGCGATTGCGACAATCGGCGATAGCAACAAGTTACAAGTAGGTGAACAAGTTGTAGCCATTGGTAATGCGTTAGGTTATGGTCAATCTGTAACAACAGGTATTGTCTCAGCTACAAATCGCAGTGTATCAACAAGTTCAGATACGGATACAACACAATCTTATATTCAAACCGATGCAGCCATCAATCCAGGAAACTCTGGAGGAGCATTGTTGAATATGAGTGGTGAATTAATTGGTATCAATTCAGCGAAGTTAAGTGATACAGATGTTGAAGGTATGGGTTATGCGATTGCGATTAGTGATGTAAAAGATTCAATCAATACTATGCTTCAAGGAAAAGATGTAAGTAAGTCATCAAATCAATCTTCTTATTATAACAATGAAGATGATGAATCCTCTTCTCCATTTGATTTTTGGAACTAAAACAGGGACTTGATTCCTGTTTTTTTTTATAGTAAACTGTTTAAGATGTTTTTTTGTGGATATGGATCTCATGACCATAATCTATGTATGAAGACATCAATTTGATTAGTTACATCGTATTCTTAAAAAGAAACGAAAGTAGGAGGAAATATGAACAAATCAAAACTATCAGTACGCCAGATGTGCGTGTTGGCTTTATTTTTAGCCATCGAAATCATCATGTATCTAACACCAATTGGATACTTACGTATTAACGCATTAAGTGTTACATTGATGCACGTGCCTGTAATTATCTTGGCTAGCACAATGGGACCTGGTGCAGGAGCTTTCTTAGGATTCGTATTCGGATGTACATCTATTATTGGTGCTACAATGACACCTGGAATCACAAGCTTTGTCTTCTCTCCATTCGTAACAGTTGGTGGAATTTCTGGTAACTTCTTTAGTTTAGTAATAGCTTTAGTACCACGTATTTTATTAGGTGTGATTGCTGGTTATGTATTTAAATTTGCGAAAAAATACGCAAAGAATACTCCAGTCGCTGCAGGTATTGCAGCTGCTGTTGCGACAGTATGCCACACAATCATGGTATTAGGATTGATCGTTATTTTATTCGGTCCTCAATACTCACAAGCTTTAGGTATCAGCCAAGCAGCACTAAACGGTGTTATGGCTGGTGTCATTGGAACAAATATGATTCCCGAAGTCATCGTAGCGGTTGTTTCAAATATGGCTTTAGCGACTGCATTAAGTTCAAGATACGTTGGTATTGCACAACAAGCATAGTCAATGAATAGTGTAACTTTGGTTGCACTATTTTTTTTATTTGGATTATAATAATTTGGGTGATAAAAATGGATTTAAATTGGAAATTAAATAAAACAGAACATATTGTACAAGATGAATGGATCGACTTTCGCAAAGAGTCTTTCATTCTTCCCGATGGAAAAGAGTTTTCTCCTTTCTATAACTATTCAAGACGTAATTTTGTCGTGATTATCGCAAGAACAAAGGATGATAAATATGTAACGGTAAAACAATTCAGACATGGTCTAAAAAAAGTAACCACTGAATTTTGTGCGGGTGGCATTGAAGGAAGCGAACATGAAAGTGCGTTACTTGCAGCTAAACGTGAACTTGAAGAAGAAACAGGCTATGTATCTAATGACTGGAAACATATTTATACGATTCCTAGCAATCCTACAATAGCAGATAATTATGCGTATTTATATTATGCCGATAATTGTGAAAAAGTATCAAATCAACATCTAGATTCAACTGAATTTTTAGAAGTCAAAGAATACACAGAAGATGAAATCAATGATTTAATTAAAAACAATGAATTTGTTCAACCAATTCATCTAATGGGTTGGCTAATGGTGAAAAAAGGCGTATAGTAAAGGTGAAAAGGAGACATACAAAAATGGAAAAATTAACTAAAAAGGACATTATTTCTAATATTGCCGAAGATTCTCATTTAACTAAAAAAGACATTACGGAAGTTGTTGATTTGGCATTAACACAAATCTTTGAAGGTTTAAGAGAAGGAAAAACTGTAGATCTTGCAGGATTTGGAAAATTTGAAATTACAGAAAGAAAAGCTAGAGAAGGATTTAATCCATTAACGAAAGAAAAGATTCAAATTGAAGCTAGCAAATCTGTTAAGTTCAAAGTTGCTAAAGCATTAAAAGAAGCCGTAAATAGATAATAACAAGACAAAAAGCATCCCTAGAGATGCTTTTTAATTACTTTAACACACTATCCCCTCGTTTAACAGATTTTGGTTCTGTAAATTGAGCAGGCGTATCTAAATTATTTGTGATAATCAACATTGTATTTATATTATATTTTTTTGATAGCTTTTTAAAATCAACTTCAACAATTGGTTGTCCCGCTTTAACAACATCTCCTTGTTTAACATTCATGACTTTAAAACCATCTCCGTTGGCTTCCACTGTATTAATGCCAATATGAACCAATAATTCCATACCGTTCTTCATTTGAATTCCAAAGGCATGTCCTGTAGGAAATAGCACAGATAAAGTCCCGTTAGCTGGAGAGCAAAGGGTTACTTTGTCATTTCCAAAATCAAACGCTGTTGTTTCTCCCATTAATTTTTTTGAAAATATATCATCTGGTACTGTACTTATATCAATTAATTCACCCTCTGCCATTGCGACAACAGAAGTGTCATCAACATTTAATGGTTCTAATTTTTTTTCTTTTCAAAAAACTTAAACATATTTATTT